>Ga0114999_10000479_pt1 | contig 59516 bp, 35 predicted proteins | sample ArcticOcean_MG_C_3_FD_89820 | JGI IMG/M metagenome (GOLD analysis project Ga0114999, IMG submission 89820) | Marine microbial communities from western Arctic Ocean - ArcticOcean_MG_CB8_126 | ecosystem: Environmental > Aquatic > Marine > Oceanic | place: Arctic Ocean: Canada Basin | collected...
TAGGAGGCGGACTGAGAAATTCGGGAGATGTCCTGATACTGTTAGACTCCATTACAGGGGATACACTTTCAACTGTTGGTTATGGCAGCGAGGGTGGCAAGGATCAATCGCTTGTGCTTGAACAACTCGCTCAATGGACATCTGCGAATGATGAAATTCTTTTGATTTCAGATGGGGTTGGAATCGGCAGGGGTACCGGGGTGGCTGCGATAACGGCGACAGCCGGAGGAATCCTTTCCGAGACCACCACAATAGAAGTAGTGGCACCCGGAATCGGTCTGATCCGAGTAGCACCACAAGACACTTCGGTACTGGTCGGAGACACGGTTTCGTTTCGGGTTGCAGGCGTAAAAGACGGCGGTTTGGAAATGCTTATTGAAACAGGAATCCGCTGGGCAAGTGGGGACAGTTCCGTTCTATCGATCCAAGAAACAGGTCTGGTTCAAGCAATATCTCCAGGGCGCTCGCATGTGGCCGCAATTTGGGAACAGTTCATGGGTGAAGCGATTGTAACTGCTCTCGCGTGGGGAGATCTGAACACGGATGGCACTCTCGATATTCTGGACGCCGTCAGGACTGTCCACCTGATCATAGGAAGGGAACCCGCGGCCACCCCATTCGAGCACAGGTCCTCAGATCTGAATCAGGACAGCGTTACGGACATACTTGATCTGTCCATTTTGATCGGCAGAATCCTTGGCCGACCTGTGGCAGGCTCCAAACCTGCAATGCTGGCCGAATCCACATGGTATCTGGAAGGAAATGCTCTGGTGCTGCATACCACTCATTCAATTGCTGTGCTCTACCTGGAGTTAAGCAGCGCTGGATCACCTATATGCTTTATGGGAACCGGCAGTTACAGGTTCCTCCAGGATGCGGACGCTACGAATCAAAATCTACTCATCTATTCTGTTGAACCCTTTGGCATCCCTTCGTCAGAAGGTGAAATCAGGTTCCAAACGGATCAAGCCGAAAAAAATGTAAATGGCCTTTCCATTGCCTCCGTATCAGGTGTTGACCTCTACAACAGGCGAATCGAGTTCAGTGATCGAAACGCTCGGAGATTCAGGCTCAGCAGGATTCACCCGAATCCGTTCAATACAACGACAGTTATCAGATACGAACTGGATGAGGAGCGTGAAATCCTGTTAAGAGTATTCAACGCTATCGGTCAGGAGATCACCACCCTGGCAAATGGTCTGCTTCCCGTTGGAAAGCATCACGTGTTCTGGGAGGGACGTGATCGTCAAGGTAACGAACTATCAAGTGGGGTCTATTTGGCGTGCCTGGAGTCGGGCACGGACCGTTCGGTCGAAAAGCTCATGCTGCTGAAATGAAAATGAAAACCCTCACCAAACTTCTGGCAATGTTGTCAATCACCTGTTTATCACCTGAATGTCGGGCAGCGGAACTCCGTGTTTCGGACGTAGTCGTTACAAATTCGGATTCCCTGATACTTGCCTTACACCTGGAGAGCGATCTCATGGCATCTGGAGTTCAGTTCAGCCTCGAGCTCCCAGGAGACGGGTTCGAATTGGTCGCTATCGAGCCTAAAAACCATCTCGCAGATATCTCCATTCACTGGGAAATGAGAATGGATACACTGAACGTGATCATTCTGGATGCGTCTGGCGTATCCCCTGTGCCTCCTGGCAACCAGATGATCTGTCAAATGAGATTCGCCGAACTGACTCAGGTAACTCCCGGAATCTATTCGGTCAGAATCCTACAGGCCACCCTGGTAGATGATTCCCAACCCACGGCACGGCATCGACTGGAGACACGAGATGGCAGGATCCAGGTGACTCAAAATGTGATCGCCTTGCGTGAGTTCTCCAGTTTCGTGGGTGACACGGTTTCCGTTGCTCTCGAGATGCACAATGTCGAGGACGTTGCAGGAATCCAGGGCAGCGTGACGTGGGAGAACAGCAGCGCCGAGTTCCTGTCAGCACATACATCCGGTCGCGCAGAGTCATTGACGATTTATACTGAACCATTGGGTCTAAACGGGATGAATTTCTTGATCAGCGATCTTCAGGGTACAAGCGTTATTCGAACTGGCGGCGGACGCGTTGCCGAACTGAAACTGGTCATTCTGAACGCCGACTGGACCGAACTGTTTATTGAGAATCTCACGGTTTCCAATCTTGAGGGAGACAGAATTCCGGCAGCGGGCAGGGGAACGCGGGGGCAAACTGCTTACCGTCCGAATACCTCACCAGATATAGATATCCCTGAGCGAGTCTCGATCATGGAGGATGAAGTCTTCCTGTTGCCCCTTGGTCTGACGGACGCAGATGAGGATTCGCTCACCATACAGATTTTGTCTTCGATGGACTGGGTAGCACTTTCGCAGGAATCCATCGCGTTCCGGTTTTATCCACAAGACCAGGATGTAGGTACCTACGAGCTGAGGTTTCAGGTATCCGATGCTGACACGTTGGTAGTTGCATCGATTGAGGTGGCAGTACTGAATCGGCCGCCTGAATTTTCATCACTACCTCCCCAGAAGGGAAGGGTGGGGGCGAGATATACATACAAACCCGAAATAACTAACCTGGATGGTGGGACGGTTCACCTGGAAGCCGAAGCAAACGAACCTTCGCCAGGAATTGACACAGGATATCTGACGTGGGTCCCTCAAACAGCAGGTGATTTTCGGTTCAGAATGATTGCTACAGATCCGCAAGGTGGACAAGCCGTTCAGGAATTCACAGTGCACGTAGCGTCCAGGCCATCAATAGAGATCACTGAAATTCTGGCTGATCCACCTTCGGGTGAAGCTGGGGATGTGAATGGGGACGGAAGAAGGGACAGCAAGGAGGATGAATTCGTCGAACTACGCAACCGGGGATCCGAGTCGGTAGACCTGAGCGGATGGTCACTCAGTGATGACGATCTGTCATCCAGGTCCAGTTGGGTATTCCCTCCCGGGACTGTCCTTGATCCAGAAGAATTCATCCTTGTATTCGGTGGCGGGGAGCCGAAGGGTTTTTCCGTACGCACGTTCGTCTCCGCGGGCAGTATAGGAAACGGCTTGAGTAATTCCGGAGATATTGTCCTCCTGATAGATCCGGAAAAGTCAGACACGATTGCCAGAGCCAGTTACGTGACCGAACGCGATCTAAACGCCTCGTTTGTTCATCTAGGAGATGGGCTATTTGTCCCCCACGACTCATACCCTGGAAGAACACGCTTCTCACCCGGTCGTGAACGGTCTGTTGTAGACACCTCGTTTTTGATCGCACCCGATTCGCTCCTCGTGGGAGAGACCGGTCAACTCCGGTTGGTTGCCCGATATACTGACAGTGTGCTGGTCGATGTGATTCCACAAGAATTCAGAGTCACTGAGGAGCACATTGCCTGCGCAGACTCAAAGGGAAAGCTGTTTGGACTTGCCGAAGGAACCACCGAAGTCATCGTATTGTGGAACGGTGTGATGACTTCTACAATGCTAAGCGTTGTACGCTTGCCACTGGAGCCACCTGAGATATCCGGCATCCCGCCTTCCTGGACACGGGCTCGTGCCCTCTACCGTTTTCTGCCTAAGATCACAAGGCTGAATGGGGGTACAATTCGGTTCGAATCTCGAGTCTCCAATGCAATTGTCGACCCTAGGACAGGAGCTATGGGCTGGCGACCGACTACGCCAGGAGAATACCTGTTCCGGCTAATCGCCTCAAATCTGGAAGGTTCGGAGACCATCCTTGAATTCACGATTCACGTTGAGCCGCGAATCGAAATCCGGATTGTGGAAATTCTTGCTGATCCACCGACAGGGATTCCGGGTGACGCAAATGGAGACGGCATTCGGGAAGGCAGCGAGGATGAATTCATTGAACTGTTAAACTCGGATGAAAACCCAATAAGTATTGAAGGATGGAGTCTGAGTGATGATGATGTGTCGATGCCTCATCGCTTCAGGTTTCCCACGGGTACGATTATTCAGTCGGGAGAACGTTTGGTGCTGTTTGGCGGTGGCAAGCCTGTGAAGATACCTGGGCAGGTCTTTGTTGACGACGGACGAATCGGAAACGGGCTGACAAATTCCAATGAAAGGGTCTTGCTGATAGATCCGGTGATTATGGATACGGTCGACCTGGCGGAATATCAAGTGGAAGGAGATTTGAATCAGTCGCTGATAATGCAAGCTGATCAATGGATCGGCCACAATGATCCACCTGGCATCGACCTGTATTCACCTGGTTCCGAACGAGGTATCGAGCCAGTGCCCGCAGAAGCGGAACAGGATACACTGCTCACCCTAGACGATCCTATTGCGGACGAAGCTGAGGACGAACTAGAGGATGAGCCAGAAGATGGACGTCGCGAAGTGGATGTCTCAAGTGAACCGGCTATAGATCATCCAAGACCATCAGGACTCGTGATTAGCGAGGTGATGGCCGATCCAGCTGCGGGCATAGCAGGGGATTACAACGGGGATGGTGTTCGCGGGACTTATACAGACGAGTATGTGGAACTCCGAAATGTGGGACCAGATACAGTCTATCCGTCAGGATGGTTGATAGGGGACAATGATACCCGCCTGGACAAGTTGTTCAGGATTCCAGATTCGACGAGTGTTCCCCCTGGTAGACATATCACACTTTTTGGCGGAGGAGAACCGAATGGGGTAACTGGAATCGCACTGGCAGACGATGGCCGGATCGGTGATGGCCTGTCGAACAACGGTGATCAGGTCTTGATCGTGTCACCCGATGGCCTCGATACTCTGGATTCAGTTTCATTCCAAAGGGGCACTGAAGGGGTCTCCTGGGTACGATCGAATGACCGGCTGGTACGACACAATCGCCTTCCATTCCACGGTGATTCGTCTGTCGGTACCGTATCTCCAACCCTGGTGAGTATCTCCATTCATCCTGAACATTTGACACTGCAGAAAGATGCAGAAGGACTTGCGGTTGCAATGGCTGAATTCTCAGATGGCACGCAGGACACTGTATCTGCCCAAATCAATTGGTGGGTGAGCGACACGAGTCTGGTGAGCGTGGCTGCTTCTGGATGGATAACAGGTTTAAGGCAAGGGGTTGTGGACGTGCTCGGAGGATTTGGCAGCGTCGTTTCCAATTCGATACGCGTGGCAGTCTTGCAGCCGGCCGATCAACCTGAGGAAATTGCAAAGCACAAGGATGCGGAAGTGGACAGCCTCTCCCTTGACCCGCCAACTGACCGGGTCGAGTCATCTTCTGTGACCAGGGATGAAGGACAGGACCTTGAGCCAACAGCCAACGGTGATTCGGTCGTTGCAAATTTGCAGCCATCCTTCCTGTCCGCGCCAGTCAAAGCGGCTTATGAGGGTCTGAAATACGTCTACGACATTCAAGTCAAGGACCCGGAATCGGATCCGGTTTCAATCCATCTGGTAGCCGCACCTGGGTGGATGCGGTTGGATGGACAAGTGTTGTCAGGAATTCCAGGCAAGGAGGACGTAGGGGAGCACGTAATCGTCCTCGCTGCAACAGACGGTACAAATCAGAGCCAGAGGTCTTTCCAATTGCTGGTGAAGCCTTCCACTGAATTGTTCGCCGAGCCTCCAGACAGCCTTGCACAGGTGGGATTGACCTGGCGATACAACCTGGATTTGGATCCCAATTTGAGTGTGCAAGTCGAAGGTGGACCCCATTATGCGACCAATGCAGTGGTTTGGCGACCCGAGAAGGAGGACTTGGGATTGCGGTTCATCTCAATATCGGTAAGCGGAATCGGCCATGAGGATCTACTAACAACTTTCCCTGTCATGGTTCTGGGGGGCCCTGAACTAAAGGTAAGCGAGATCCTCGTCAGTCCGCCCGTGGACGTGAACGGAGACGGGATGATAGATCCCTTTTCGGATCAGTTTCTGGAGATCAGAAATGATGGAGACCAAGATCTTGACCTGTCCGGGTGGATGCTTGGCGATGACGATGGAAATCTCTTCGAGTTTCCCGCGAATTCAATCCTTGCTGCCGGCAAAAGACTTGTGCTGACGGGTGCAGGCAAGGGAAATAGGGAGGAGGGATGGTTTTCGGCAGGCGGTAAAATCGGCAATGGGCTCGCTTCTACGGACCGGATTCTGCTGATTTCGCCAAATGGTCCCGATACGATCTTGAGCGTGACCTACAGCGGGGGCAATGTCCGCTCATCGCTCGTCCCTGATCCGGATAAACCTGGTAAATGGTTGCCGCACACCAGTGTTTCCCACGATCCCATTTCTCCGGGAATAGCCTCTGCCCAGCACACCACGGGAGGACCGGTGGACGGCGTAGACACCTACGTGTTGGGAGATCTCGAAGAACTCGATCTGCATGGTGAACCCCCTTTCCCAAATCCGTTCAGCAGCACCACAAGGGTTTCATTCGAAGGCGAAAGGAATGGTTCTGTCCGAGTTTTCAATGTCATGGGTCAACCGGTTCGGAAACTGTCCAGCGTGATCGGATCTGAGCGTGCGAACACGCTGGTCTGGGATGGAAGAGACGATTCTGGCAGACGGGTAGGCAGCGGCGTCTACCTGATACGTATGGATAACCCTTTAGAATCACGCACACTGAAGGTTGTGTTTTTGCGGCAATGAAGTCTATTCAAATCACGAAAGGAGGTGATCCCATGTCACAGCCTGAAATCACGTTCAGGCACGGCGCGTGCAACGCAGCCGTGTTCCAGAACGAGTATAGCCGAGGGGATGAGAGCTTTCTGGTAAAGACCGTTTCCTTCCAGCGGAGATACCAGGACAAGGAAGGCGAATGGCAAACGACCAACAGCTTGAAGGTCAACGACATTCCCAAAGCAGTCCTGGTGTTGAATAAGGCCTACGAGTATATGACCTCGAACGGTCACGTGGACGTAGAGGTTGAGGAAGAGGTAGAGGTTTAGGCTGACAAAATGCATCACCCTTAGAGGGAAGCCACCGGGGAGTGGCTTCCCTCTTTTATTTGTATGACTGAATCACGAAAGTTCGAAGCCACACAGCCCAACTCCGCCGTTTTGGTGGTAGCAGGATCACAGAAACAAACGGAATGGAATACTGAAGGATCGAATCGGATTATCGCTATCTGAAAAGATCAATGGTAGGCTCAAAGACTACCCTGGAAAGCTTGCATTTCGGAAGGACTCGCAGTACCTTCCCCAAGAATCAACACCTTTTCCGAGAAGGGTTTCTTGATTTTTTCATGGATCGAAAGGCACGCTCAGCTTGAATGAGTGTGCCCGATTTAATTGGAGTAGCAGGATGCCCAGTTTCAACAGATCTCCGTACTTGCGACTTTTTACGTTCCTGATACTATCGATCACAGCCTCAGCTGCTTGCACTGGCGAATGCATTGCCTCCAGACCCTACACACCCATCCAACCTGACCCCATTCTGGAGCCTTGGCGGTGGCGGTCCTTCCCAGAACTGAAGGGGCTTGGCCTCAGTTGTATGGCTGAAGACAGTGAAGGCAGGATGTGGTTCGGTGTGGATAATGGTGTTCAGGTGTATGACGGGGTGACCTGGTCCTCCTACACCTCTGAGGATGGGATTCTGGGTGACAGAGTCTCCTCTCTTCTTGCTGCGAGGGATGGGAGTGTCTACGCAGGGACAGGGAGGGGTATTAGCAGATTCAGCAAAGGAGAGTGGAGCCACGTCTTTCCGGTGGAGAATGACATTCCAGTTCGCGTAGGGAATATCATTCAGGCCTCCGATGGAAGTGTCTGGGCGGCGACAGGTTATGGTGTGGTCAGGATCTCTCATACAGAAATTCGGCTTTACACGAGTCGAGAGATCGGAGACAATATTCCGTTGCTTCTGCCAGGAGTTAGCGTGCTGGCCATTCCTGGCAGCATATTGCCAACCCGAACCCATAGAGATGGACTTGGTGTGCAGACAGCAGCTGTGGGTAGAAGATCAAACAGAGGTAGGGTGATCCTTTCGGTGCTCGAGAATAGCCCTGCGCACATGGCAGGCTTGAAAGTTGGAGACCGGATTGCCGCAGTGGATGGTGACCCAACCAAGCGATTGCTTGTTGCACCGGGAACCAGCGTGAGACTCACTATTGATCGGGTAGACGTTTCAGAGCCATTCGAGTTGACTGTCAAAGGCGAACGCATCCGTGAGAATTATAGCGAGAGCTTTGTCGGAGACGTCTACGAGGATTCACATGGGAACATCTGGTTTGGCATGCAATGGGGGGGTGAGATCATACGTCACAACCCCACAGAAGGCACCTGGCGTCTTTACGCCGCTGAAGATGGTCTGGATACACCCACTGATGACAATCCTGCATGGCCTAGCTTCCAAGAGGATCAGGAAGGATTTCTATGGGTTGGATACACACACGGCTACCTGGGTGTGAATAAACTCAATCTCAATGATGAAGCATCCGAAGGTGGGAAAGCGTGGAGTAGCTTCCTCTTGAGTGACCTGGGTGGCGAGGACCACAATGCAGTCATTCTGGAAACACGGGACGGCACCCTCTGGGTTGGCGGGCACCGGGGTGTGCTGAACGTACGGAGGAATGGGGAATGGACTGCATTCGAGGCACCGGATATCCCGACAGGGAGAAACTATGTGGTTGATTTGCTTGAAGCAAGCGATGGTGCTCTGTGGGTTGTGGTACAAGGGCATGAGGCGTTCCGATTGGATTTCAACTCCGCAAGGTGGTCCAGCTACAAGGGGCTAAGCTTCCAATGCGAGTCGGCGGACGGAACCTGGTGGTTTACAGGTACGGAAGGTCAACCAGTAGACAAAAGGATTGTTGTCAGGTATCACCGGGGGAGTTGGACGAGATACGGGGCCGAAGATGGTCTCATAGATAGACCTGGTCGTGTGTTCAGAACTACGGGGGATGAAATCTGGGTGGTGGGTGCTCACGACAGCACAGCTGCCACGGGTGTTTTCGATGGTACTCGATGGACCACTAAAACGCACCCTGGATTTGGGTATACGATCTGGCCTGGCGCCGTGCATGAGTCCTCAGACGGAAGTCTGTGGTTTGGTGCGCCCCCAGCATTGAGATCTGGTGACCTTGGAGGGGTATTGCGGTTTGACGGGAGACATCGATCGACGCCATCTGAAAAACGGTGGACGCATTTCTCTCCCCCAGGTCCGCCTCGCTCTCCATATGGCATAGGTGAAACGAGGGACGGAACCATATGGTTTGGTGGTGGCAATCTTGTCACTTTCGACGGGCAAACCTGGACCAACATTATTCAACCGAAGGAACTTGGCCGACCCTTCTCAGATGTGGTCTACTCGACGCCATACGGCGATCTGTGGATAGGCCACCGTCTCTACGGCGTTTTTCACTTCGATGGGACCTGGACTAGATACGATGTTCGAGACGGATTGGCGGGCAACCAGGTCGGCAGCATTCTGAAAGACTCGGATGGAAGCATATGGGTATTGACCAGAAAGGGCATCAGCAGGTTTGATGGAAAGTCCTGGACAGACAAGGCGAGCCCCTACCAAACCACACAGAGAGGTGTATTGGCGCAGACGAAGGACGGCGCCATCTGGGTGAGCACACGATCTCCCTCTCTGACCGATCGGGTTGCTGCATTTAGGTTCCAACCAGACAAGACTCCTCCTGAGACTCAGATTACACTCCACGCTGACGTTGTTTCCCAACCGGGAAACACCACTCTGGCGTGGAAGGGCGCGGACCCCTGGCGGGACACGCCGGACAGCGAGATCCAGTACGCCTGGCGATTAAACAAGGAAGAGTGGTCGCCGTTCTCGCGAAGTACGAGCCAACTTTTCGAAACTCTTAATCCAGGAGACCATCACTTCGAGGTGAAAGCGAGGGACCGCGACTTCAATGAGGACCCGACACCCGCCACGGTGATGTTCACTGTCGTACCCCCGGTCTGGCAAGAGCCCTGGTTCATTGGGATGGTTGCTGTCTTGCTGGGTGGAATCGGATTTCAGACCAACCGACTGGTTCGCAGAGACAAGCGGCTCCAGGAAGCGAACCTGGCGATGTCCTCTGCAAATAAAGAGCTATTTGGGGTCAACAGGGAGCTCACCGTCGAGGCGGCCCTGGATCGGGTGCGTGGACGGGCCCTTTCCATGGAACAGAGTGAGGAGATCCTGGAGGTCAGCAAGGTGCTCGCGAAGGAATTTGAGGATCTGGGTCTCCCGATCACATATTCCGCCATCGTGATTGTAGATGAGGATCAAGATACCCAGGAAAACTGGATAACTACCGGTGGGTCTACACAGAGGTATAGCGCTTCCTTGAAAGAAGTGCTGGAGCGAATTCCATCAGCCAAGACGTCCTGGGAGGCCAGGTCGAACGGCGAGCCTTATTGTGTGACGGAATTCACCAGGGAAGAGTGGATGGAGCAGTTCCTAACCGTCAGCGAGGTGTTCGGCGTACCGCAGGAGAAGGCCGATGCCATTCGGGATCGGATTTCAGAGATGGAAGGAAGAGTGCAGCACGTTGTATTTTTCTCGTCCGGATCAATCAATCTCAATAGCGCACAGAGACTCACGGACGCGGAGCTAGGGACAGCAAAGCGTTTTGCAGAGGTCTTTGGGTTCGCCTACAACAGGTTCCTTGAGCTTAAGACGGCCGAGTCACAAGCAAGGGGATCTGCACGGAGGGCCGCTGTAGATCGGATTCGAGCTGAAGTGACGGCAATGCGGAATTCGGACGATCTTGTAGAAGTGGTCGCCGAAGTGAATCGAGAGATGGTAGGTGCGGGGGTGAAATACGATGCCTGTGCTATCCAGATTGTGGATGAATCTCTGGGTACAGCGACTTTCTACTGGATGCTGGCCGACGGGACGTCTGATAAAGCTTTAACAACACTGTCCGATATGTCTGAGGAGTGGATGGGGCTCTGGCGGGCAGGCGTTCCAGTCGTTCGGATGAAGCAGACGCCAATGCGCCATCTCCCTGGAATTCCTCTGCGCGATGCTGCGCTTCTGGATGCCCCCTTTGAACACGGCGCTTTCTCAATGGTTGTTGAAAGGCCTGGAGATTTCAGCGAAGAAGACATTGCTCTGGCGTCCAGTTTCGCCGAGGTGATATCCCTGGGTTACACCAGACACCTTGATTTCCAGCAGTTGGAGGAGCAGAACCGTGCACTCCAGCGAGAGGGTGCGGTAGCTCGTATCCGCAGTGAGGTCCAGGCGATGGAACGAGCGTCGGATTTCGAGCGGGTGCTGTCCGTGCTGGCCGAAGACCTGAAGACTGTGGGACTCTCCTTCGACACGTGTGGAATCGATGTGCTGGATGAGCCCGTAGACGGACCCACAATGGCCTATTTCGAGGAAAACGGGTTTCACTACACCACGTACACGATCGATCCGGAAGGGCAAGTGACAGACAGATCCTACAGAATATCAGCACCAATTCCCGAGGTGATTCAGGAGACCATTGAACGATTCATCGAAGGCCAGCCGTGGACCGCCTTGATCGGCGGGACAAACGCGATCCTGGAAGTACCCACATCGAATTACGGTCGGCTGAGGATCACTTCATCTGAACGGACGGAATTCACCGAGGAAGATGTGGAATCACTGCAGGATTTCGCCGGAGCGATCGCTCTGGGTTATGCGAGATACCTGGACATTCGGGAAATCCAGGATCAGACCGAGCGGAAGTCTCGCTTCCTTGCGAACATGTCCCACGAACTGCGCACACCGATGAACGCCATCATTGGGTTTACCCGGATGGTCCTAAGGCGAGGGTCAGAGCAGTTGTCTGAGAGACACAAGGAAAACTTGAACAAGGTGACTCAAAGCGCGGATCACCTGCTGAATCTAATCAACAGCATTCTGGACCTGTCCAAGATCGAGGCGGGAAGGATGGACGTTGAGGTGAGCAGCTTCGAAGTTAAAGGGTTGATCGAAGCGTGTTGCGCCAACGTAACTCCTCTCGTCAAAACCGGTGTCTTGCTGAGACAGGAGATTCCTGAGGATATTGGACAGGCGGAGACGGATGAGGGAAGGTTACGGCAAATCGTGATCAATTTAATAAGCAATGCACTGAAGTTTACCGATTCAGGGCAGGTGACGATCGAGGTCTCCAAGAGCGGAACGCCGGACGCGAACGCGATGTTGGCGATTATGGTTGCAGACACCGGTAGTGGGATTCCCGAGGATGCCCTTAATGACATTTTCGAAGAATTTCAGCAGGTGAAGGGGTCGGATCCCCATAGGAAAGGAACCGGTCTGGGTCTGCCTATCACCAAAGGATTCGCGGAGCTGCTGGGTGGGTCCATCCACGTTCAGAGTGAGGTAGGGAAGGGGAGCAGGTTCACTGTGCGGGTACCGGTGGTTTTTGCGGCGGGATCATAGAACAGCACGGAATGAAAGGCAAAGGGCAACAGCGCTTGGCTCCGGCTCACGGCAGCATTGGAGATAGGTGTGAAATCTTGGGGAGGGCACTTAGATAGTGTCTTCCCCTCTTGTTTTCCTCCGACGCTGCTCATTTGATTGTCTCCTTTGTGATTTGTGTTTATATTCGTACGCGAGCGTATTCGGTGCACGTATCAGACGGCAAACATTAGGAAAGACCGAGCATTTTAGCTATTGGCAGCCCGCTATTACTGAGGATTTCAATGGATGATGTGATCAAAGACATACGAAAGTCCCTTCGGAAACTGACCGGCGAACTTGACAACTTTCAGGAAATTGCGAAATACCTGAAGCCGCCTCCGGGGGAGACGCCTGAACTTAAGGGTGTGGACATTTATGGTGAATCAATGCCTCTGAATGGTTTGGTCGGTGGAGACCACATCATTTATATGAATTTCATGAAACGGTATGATCTTGACGCACGGATAGAGCAAGCCAAACGGGATGGGAATACCGAAATCGCAGAGAACTTAATCCGTTGCAAGACGATGGCCGGTATTGTCTTGTTAGATGTTTCAGGTCATCAAATTACGGATGCCATGCTGGCGGGAATGATGCATCAGGCTTTTCTGCTTGGCGCCATTTATGAAATGGACCACTGGGGAACGATCACGGAACGGCTCTTCGAGAATCTGAACACACGGTTTTATAATTCCTCTAGCGTAAGCAAGTTCATAACAATGATTTATGGAGAAATATCTGAAAATGATACTTTCAAGTTCATTTCAGCAGCTCATCCCATGCCGATCGTTTTCTCAAAAGCCAGGAACAAGATTGTGGAAATCAACCAGGACTTTTACAAGGCTTATCCACCCATTGGCACGTTGCCATCGCAGGACGACATAGACCGTCGAACTACCAAGAGCGTTTTGGGTTATAAGAAGAAGTATCGTGTGAATACGTGGACCTTGATGGGTTCTGGAGATATTCTTCTGCTACATACGGATGGGCTGTCAGAGCACATAAATGGAGAAGAAGAGTACTGCCCTGATCGTCTGGAAGGTGTACTTCGGAAACATTGCGATGGCACCTCTGAAGAGATTTTCAACGCGATCAAGTCTGATCTTCTGGCATTCAATACACCCTCAGATGACATCAGCATGGTGGTGATCAAACGGGAATAAGCGGATCTGGTAACAGAGGGAGGCCTGAAGGATAGTGGTATGGGTAAGGAAGGGCCAAAATACACATTAGAGGAAATGACGGAGCTGAAAATGGTTGTTATACATTAACATATAGAAACGAGGGCCCAGTTTTTAAACCGGGCCCTCGGATAAATCCAATCGTGCTGTAGATTCAGTCAGGGTTTTTCGAATCTCTATTTTCAATTGATCCCCGTGCAGGAGTAACTTCGGCACCTGGAAGGGTAGGAACCTGGTCGAGCGGCTGGTGCAGGGCTTTCTTGATCAATACACCGGCTTTGAAATAACTTTTCTTTCTGGCAGGGACATAAACGATTTCGCCTGTTCTGGGGTTCCTGGCGGCAGGTTTTGGTTTGGTGTTTTTGACGCCCAGTACTCCAAAACCACGAATTTCAATTCGGTCCCCAGCGATCAGGCTTTCGCGCATGGCCTTGAAAAGCGTATCAACCACCTCATAAGCCAATTGTTTTTTAACGCCCAGTTTTTCAGAAATTTCGAGCGCCAGATCCTTTTTTGTCGTCGTCATTGTTTCCTCCCATTTATCATTCTCGACAAAATCGGTGTATAATATAGACTCAAAGGACAGGATGACGCAAGAAAAAAATTTACCAGTAGTTACACAAATTTTCGACTGCATCATTTGGAGTTCCGGTCACACCACATTTGTATAATGTATTGCTTTTATGAAGCTTGTGTAAAAACGTGAATATCATGTTGATTGTTAATGATTTAGGTTGATTCTTCGGGTTCTCGACAAAGCGCGAAATTCTTATATGCCCCGAGATTCCGGCAACTCAGCTTTTCTGTCTGAGTTCGGTCAAAGCCGCTACAAGTTTGTCGATTTGATCGAAGCTGTTGCAGATATGGGTAGAAACGCGTAACCAATGGCTACCATCTTCTCCCCATTTCCCGAACGGGACCGTGATTCGGTATGGATCGTACAGTTCGGTGCTGTTGAACCCGAGCAATTCATAGGCGGAGATAGAGCCGGACATCTCCTTAAAGGATGGCGTCAGTAGATTCGCCCAACCAGTTTGCGACATGTTTTGTCTGAGATAATCGGCCAACAGCCTCCCTCTAGCCAGAATCAGATCCTTTCCTATGCCTTCCTGGAATTCTACTGCGTCGCCAACCGCTGCAAAACAGGCCTGATCACGTGTTCCCCAATTCTCGAGTCCCCACATAAAGGGCTGGTTGTTTATCTGCAGCTGGTTCTGTTCACCTCGCGTGGTTCCGTCCTGGCTGTAACCCCAACTGGCCACGACGTGACGAAGCCTTTCCTGGACATCGGCCCTGGCAAATAGAAACCCGGTGCCCTTGGGCGCGCACAGCCATTTATGGCAGTTTCCGCCGTAGAAATCGCAGCCTGAGGAAGTGAGGTCCAGAGGAATCATGCCCGGCGAATGTGCGCCGTCGAAGGCGATGAGGGCGTTGTGACTGTGGGCTAGCTCCACGAGCTGCTCCAGTGGATTAATCAGACCGGTGCGTGTGGCGATGTGGCTGCAAAGCACCAGTTTGGTTTTTGTGGTAAAACCCTCTTCGAAGGCGCTCAGTATTGCCTGCGGATCTCGAGGCGGAATCGGAATGGTGGCTCTCTTGATGACTACTCCGTGAAGGGTTTCTGCCAGGTGCAGGCAATTGTCAATTGCGCCATACTCCTGATCCGAAGCCAGGATCTCGTCCCCGGGCTCCCAGTGCATGCCGAGAACAACCATGTTTATGGCCATCGTGACATTAGAAGCGAATGCGATGTCTTCCGAAGGTGCATTGAGAAACCGGGCAAGCGTCGCCCTCGACTTTGTAACCAAAGCCTGGCCATCGCCCCGATGGCGGGTAGGATTCTTTTCGATATGGCCAAGGACACGGTTCATGGATTCAAACACGGGGACGGGTTGAGAGCCAAAAGAACCCGTATTCAAATAGATTTCATCGGGATCCAGCATAAATTGCTCTCGAATACTTCGCCAATATTCTTCATCTTTAAGAATTGGATTCACGGACACAAACTCCTCTACAACAAATGGTTAGGGTGGTAAATTGAAGTAGGAATTGGCTTCAAGGTGAACACCAGTCTGGATACGCTCCGACTTACAAATCCGATCACGAAGGTAATTGTAGGCCGAAAGTGCGGCCGATTCAAGAGGCAAATGGAAAAATGAGAAATGATTTGAGATATCAGGGATATGTCTTCGACCTGGATGGCACCATATATCTGGGAGACCAACTCTTAACAGGCGCCTCCGAGTTGATTCACAGCCTTCGGGATTGCAGTAGACGGGTCTTGTTCCTGACCAACAAGCCTATCGACCGGCGCGAGGTGTATGCCGAAAAATTATCCAGCCTCGGGATCCCCACGTCGGCAGATGAGGTCATTAACTCGTCATTGGTGGCCGCTCAGCATCTTTCCAGGACTATGCCGGCTGCCAAGACATATGTCATTGGTGAGCAGTCTCTCAAAGATGAGCTGGCAGATGCGGGGCTCAAGACTGCAACGGATCCTTCAAATACCGATCTGGTGCTGATCTCCCTCGACAGAGCGCTGACCTATGACAAGATTCACTTTGCTTATCATGCAATCAAAAAGGGCGCGAAGGTAATGGCCACCAATCCGGATCTCGTGTGTCCGATGCCCGGTGACGAGATCATAGATGCGGGTGCGATCGTGGCGGCGATCGAGGCCTTGATCCAGAGACCACTCGATTTGATCATTGGCAAGCCTTCGCAAGTGATGATCGATGTGTTGCTGGACCAGTTGGGGTTGCCACCTCAGGATTGCCTGATGGTAGGTGACCGCATGGAAACCGACATGGTGATGGGTATCCGTGCCGGAATGGGAACCGCCCTGGTCCTGACCGGAGTCACCACTCGAGAGCAAGCTGAAATGTCTTCCACTGGACCAGATCTCATCCTCGAGACCCTTGAGGACCTGATTCCAGCCATCTCCCGTTAGTAATTCTGCCCCGTGTACTTCTCTCCAATAGACACTACGCGGATCTCGGATGAGTGACAGAGACATTGGCATTTGTCGCAAATCTCTTGGCAGGTGTTGCAACCTGCATAAAAATAATGGGATAACGGAAGCGTTTCTGAAGGGTGCCTAAACTATTGTCGCCAGGATCAGGTTTGGCTCAAACTCAGGAATTAACCTAAAGTTCTTCTATCATATTTAAAATCAAATAGTTGCAAGGGCGTGATCTCTAAGTCTCAATTTGACGGCACGCCAGTTGCATATCCCCCCTCCGAAGTAGCGCATTCCGAGTAGGCCAAATCCTTCGAGAGGGGAAAATGAGCATACACAGCAGAGATGTCCATTTGATCAGGCAAGTTCTCGACGGTGACAATTCCGCTTTCGACACCCTATATCGACTTCACCATCCTCAGGTGTATGCCATGATCGCAAGGCGAACAAGTGACACGGAGACACGAAACGATATCGTACAGATTACTTTTATGCGGGCTTACCGTGCTTTAAGCAGATTTCGTGGTCAATCCAATTTCTCCACCTGGCTGATCCAAATTGCGCTCAATACCTGTACCTCGCACCATCGGACCCAACGCGTGCGACAAGCATGGGTGTTCCACACGGAAGAACCCGAGGCACTCCGGGTGCATCATTCCGAGAGTCTACCCGAGAATCCCGAGCAGAATTATCGGAGAAAACAAAGGAAGCAGCTTGTGCATGAAAAAATCAAGGCCCTGCCAAAACATTACCGAAGACCCGTGTGGCACCGAATAAGGCTACTGGAGTCTTCAGATGGTGCATTGTGGGTTGCGGGACTGGGGCAGGGGGCTGCCAGATTGGATTACGGATCTTCTACCTGGGTGACCTATGAGGGACTGAGTGTTCGCTGTGAAACGCCAGAGGGGACCCTCTGGTTCGTGGCGAGACCCGGCGCGGTGAGCTATGACGGCAAACGCTGGGTTCATTACGGTGTTGATGATGGGCTAATGGACAGAGTTTTCGGGTTGATCTCAACAAGAGAAGGTGAGGTGTGGGCATCAGGCAGCCACGAAGGTACAGCAGCAACCGCCCGTTTTGACGGGGAATCCTGGGATATGATGAAACATTTCGGAATTCCTGCCCTGCAAAGCAGATCGGCCTACCAGGCATCCGATGGATCATTGTGGTTTGGTGGAGATGTAGGTGATGTTGGGGGGGTGCTCAAGGTCGACGGAATGGCATGGACACACTACAAGCCGCCCGAAGCTCCGGAATTGACCTACGGTATTGGGCAAATGGCGGACGGCACGATGTTGTTCGGAGGTTACCATCTTCGCAGCTTCGACGGCGAAAATTGGTCGGCCGTTTCCACTCCAAGAGAACTGACCATCCCGTTTGTCGAGAATTTGTACAATGGACGCAACGGGGACCTGTGGGTCGGAACACGCAGATATGGCGTTTTTCACTATGACCCAATGCTGCCTGATGATCAAGCCTGGACACGCTACGATACTCGTCACGGCCTGAACGTCAATGATGTCAGGTTTTTCCTGGAAGTTGATGATGGCAGTATCCTGGTGGCTAACGGAGGGATAATCAGCCGCTTTGATGGGCGAACATGGACCACAGATTCCCTACCAATGGGCCTCAGTAATGACGAGTATGTGACCAGCCTGGTCCAGGCCCAGGATGGGGCATTATTGATCGACATGTATTATTTTTCCGGTGATGTCAGATCGAGGGGGACGGTTCGTTATGTTCCAGATACCAGACGGCCAGAGACTGAAATGACTCTGTCATTGGATGAAGTGTCTCAGCCGGGAAATACAACCCTTTCCTGGAAGGGCAGCGATCCCTGGAAGTCCACACCTGACAAAGAAATCCAGTTTTCATGGCGATTGGATGAAGGTGAGTGGTCACCCTACTCCCAGGCGAAGAACGAGATTCTCCAGTCTGTCCCCAGTGGTGATCACGTGTTTGAGGTACGAGCAAGGGACCGTGACTTTAACGTGGACGAGTCACCTGCGCGAGTTGATTTCACTGTGATCCCTCCCGTGTGGCAACAAGTGTGGTTCCTTACGATGGTGTCTGCTTTCCTGATCGTTATCGGTCTCCAGACCAGCCGCGTCATCCGCCGGGGGCGAAGGCTGCGCCTGGCCAACGAAGCGATGTCCACAGCCAATAGAGAGCTTTTCCAGGCGAATGTCGATCTGAAGTCGGCAAATGAGCAGATTCAGGAAGCGAACCAGATGAAGTCGCGATTCCTGGCCAGTATGTCCCACGAACTTCGGACACCGATGAATGCGATTATCGGGTTCACGAGACTGGTGCTCAGGCGAGACAAGACGCTCGCGGATCGCAGTAAAGACAATCTGGAGAAGGTGCAAGCGAGCGCCGATCATCTCCTTGGACTGATCAATGACGTGCTGGACCTGTCGAAGATCGAGGCCGGTCGGATGGATGTCCAGGTAACTACTTTCGATATTTCGAAACTGATCGCCTCGTGCTGCACGGTGGTCAATCCACTGATCTCGACAGGAGTCACCCTCTCAAATACCGCTGGGAGCGATATCGGCGAGGGCGAGACAGATGAAGGACGTGTCCGTCAGATCGTAATCAATCTGCTGAGCAATGCGGCAAAGTTTACGCACGAGGGTGAAATCTCGATCAGCGCTACACGAGCAGAAGGTGATCTGGTGATCGCGGTGAAGGACAGCGGTATCGGGATTCCCGAGGGAGAGCTGGAGAATATTTTTGAGGAATTCAGCCAGGTGGAGGGGACAGATACGGAGCGGAAGGGGACGGGGCTCGGGTTGCCGATTACGAAGAGATTAGCAGAACTGCTCGGCGGGACGATTGAGGTGGGGAGTTTGTTCAAAGTGATCGTGCCCATTAAGTATGAAGAGGGTAAGGGGTGAGGCAATTTAGAGTCCTGAATCACGAAAGAGATCTAAAAGACGAAAGGGGCGAAACCCTTCCACCCTGCCGCCGCCGCATTGAAACACGGAGATACAGTAGAGCGGAAAATACGGAGCCCGGCCTCACCTCCCTAAGGTCAGAGGCAAAGGCCTCAGGCAGAGCAAGGCTGGATCACAAAGAAACACGGACCCACCCAGCATCCACGCGAAGGGTCGCGAAGCCGCCGGTTGAGATGCTGGATCACAGAGCGCACCGAACACCGCCTTCAGCGGCCACAGAAAACACAGAAAGGCAACCCGGCAGAGCTGCCAGAGCGGGATCACAGAAACCTGCTGACGCCACCACGTGCAACAACCTGAGGGCCACAGAAGAGACCACCCCCAGCACCGCCACCGAATAGCAAATATCCCAGCAAGATAGCCCGACAGAAATTCTGGCCAAACCGCAGTCCCTCCGAGTCGGAAGCGACACGTCAACCGACGGAGGGGCTTTTTCTTGTCCAAAAGGTGGCCATTACGGACTGGAGAGGATACAGGAACTCATATATACCAAGTAGTGGTAGAGAGTTCTATGGGGGAATTTGCTGAAATTCAGCTTGTGTTTCAATGAAATTTCAATATGAGCAACTCCTCATACGAATTGTCCAGTCGCCTGAATAATTGGCGTATTTTTACATTTCACCTCACGATTGCAGATTGGATTTATTGCTACACCTGCGGTCCAAGATGAGTGTTGTCAAACCGTTCAATTCGCTTATATTACTCCATCATCTTGATGCTTTGGCGACAGTCATCCTTGTAAATCAACGATTTGGAGAGATTGCCCCAACCCTTTCCGGATTCTATTTATGACCTCTTCAGACACAGAATTGATCGATCGCTGGAAGGGTGAACCTGCCCCTTTGCTTCCTCTGCTGCACGCATTCCACGATCGCGATGGTTATATCTCGGATGTGGCGATTCGAGGGGTGGCAAAGGCCCTTCGAATTCCAGTTGCGGATTTGTTCGGAACCGTAACCTTTTATCATCATTTCTCAAGAAAACCTGGTGGCTTGAGCGAGTCACGGGTTTGTACAGGGCCCGTTTGTTGTCTGCGGGGAGGGAATGAACTTCAGAACGCGTTGGGCGGAATTTCGATGCCCTGTGCTGGACGCTGTGATCAGCCGATCCCGGTCCTCAGGGATCACGAAGTGCTTATTGGTCAGGATCCGGCAGATCTTCAGGCCATTCCATCTCTGCTTCCTGTCCCCAATCCAGGCGCGGCCGAGGAGTGCGTGTTTCGGCACATTAGGGCTGCGGGACGAGCAACGCTGGCCGGGTATCGATCCACAGGCGGGTACGATGCTCTGGAAATGGCCATCGGTAAAATGGGGCAGGATTCGGTTATCGAGGTGATCAAGGAAAGCAAACTGGCCGGACGCGGAGGTGCGGGGTTCCCCACAGGTGTGAAATGGAAAGCCGTCAAGGATGCTTCGGGAGATCCCAAGACGATCGTCTGTAACGCGGACGAGGGTGAGCCCGGCTGTTTCAAGGACCGGGCAGTTATGGATTACGACCCCCACGCAGTACTTGAAGGGATGGCGTTAGCTGCTTATGCTACAGGGGCTTCCAGAGGATTCATGTATCTGAGATACGAATATCCAGAGACCCTGGGAATACTGGAAGAGGCGATTTCGGAAGCAGAGGCAGCCGGAATCCTCGGGGTGAACTGCTTTGGATCGGGGCACGGATTCAAGATCTACATCCGTCGAGGCGCTGGTGCTTACGTTTGTGGGGAAGAAGGATCCCTGCTGAACAGTTTGGAGGGCAAACACCCTTTCCCAAGGAATCGCCCGCCTTACCCGGTGACACACGGATTTGAAGACCTGCCGACCGTTGTCAATAACGTCGAAACGCTCGTTTCGACTCCGCAGATCATAAGGAAGGGCGCGGATTGGTATCAAGGGCTGGGCCTGAATGGACATCCTGGAACCAAAGTAATCAGTCTCTCCGGCGATATCGAACGACCCGGGAACTACGAGGTGCCAATCGGGCTGCCGCTAAAAACACTACTGCACACGTGGGCAGGTGGCCCTCCGAAGGGGCGATCGATCCAGGCGGCCACGATGGCAGGACTCTCCGGTGGATTCCTCGGCGGCGAGGATCTCGAAGCCACATTGGATGAGCCTTCGCTTAGAAGCAAAGGCTCCTTTCTGGGCGCCGCAGGGATCATCGTTTTCGATGACAGCAGAAATATGGTCGAAGTCGCACACGGCGCAATGGCCTTTTTTGCCGAAGAATCCTGCGGAAAATGTTTTCCCTGCCGCATCGGAACGCACCGACTCACGGAACGGCTCGCGGGCGAGGCCGGGCCGAAGCGTCTTGCAGACTGGCAGAGCGAAGCGGACGATATCGGAGACACGATGAAAGCAGTAAGTGCCTGTGGATTGGGGCTTGCGGCCCCGCTCGTGGTCGAGAGCCTCATCAAACACTTCCCGGATCAGGTTAGAGATCACGTAGAGGGTTGATTCCTGAATTCCGGAAGCCCGGACCGGTAATTGCCTTCGTTTCTGACCACGAAGGCTTCTTTTGCAGGATATCATTTTGACTCCGACGATCATTACCTGTGCGATCACAGGATCAGTGCCGAAGAAAGCGCATAATCCTTCGCTCCCGATCACACCCACCGAGCAGATCGAGTCGACACAGGAGGCATTTGAAGCGGGCGCCTCTCTCGTCCACATCCACGTGCGGGAAGAAGACGAATCGCCCTCCTCGGACCCTGTGAAATTTGCCCTGGTGCAGGAAGGCGTGAAGAAATTTTGCCCGGGGATCATCATCCAGTTTTCCACGGGCGGAAGGGGACGGGATCCAGCCCAGCGAGCTTCAGCGCTCCACTTGAGACCGGATATGGCCTCTCTGACAACGGGTACGGTGAACTTTCCAAACATCATTTACACGAATCCGCCTGAGTTTATTCGTGACCTTGCATCACGGATGCTGGAAATCAACATCAAGCCTGAAATTGAAGTTTTTGACCTGTCAATGCTGTATGTCGCGCTTGAAATGGCTGAACAGGAGCTTCTGAAAACGCCTCTTCACGTACAATTCGTTATGGGAATCAAGAACGCGTTGCCCGCAAGAAGGGAAGCGCTGGTTTTTATGGTGGAAGAGTTGGGGCGGTTGGCCCCGGACGCAACGTGGGTCGCGGCCGGAATCGGAAGGAATCAGAGGGTGGTGAACAAGTGGTGTGCTGAACTCGGGGGCCATATGAGAACCGGTCTCGAGGACAATGTGCGCTACGACAAGAAGCATCTTGCGAAGAACAACGCGCAATTGGTAGCGCTTGCTGCTGAGATCTGTGCTGAGCACGGAACTCGACCAGCGACTGCGGTAGAGGCACGGGGAATTCTGGGGTTGTAAATGGCTCTGGCCCAAGAAGACCTGAAAAGGACTGAGAAAGGGACTCCCAATGGTTGTAAAAGAAGCCGAAATCAATGTGGGAACAGTAACGCTGGATGGTGAGGCCGTTACCTTCACGCCTGGTGAATCGATCTACCAGGTGGCGGAACGGCACCGGAAGGAGATTCCTACCCTTTGTTACGATCCCCGTCTGGAGGCGTTTGGGGCGTGTCGGCTCTGCGTTGTGGAGGTGGAAGGGGCTCGCCTGCCTGTGGCGTCCTGCACCACACCGGCAGAACCAGGGATGGTCGTCAAGACTTCTACGGAAAACATAGAGAAGCACCGAAAAGTGCTGCTGGAGATGGTGCTTTCGGAAAATAGCGGGCACGAAGTAGACCCGCTCAGGGGATACGCGTCTCAAGAACTCTGCGACCTGGCGGATCGGTACGACGCTCGGAGCGATCGGTTCGCCGGCTCCAAATCCGGAACCACTAAGGATGACGAGAATCCCTTTCTCTTGCGCGATTATGACAAATGCATTTCCTGTTATCGCTGTGTGCGTGTTTGTGCGGAGCAGGAAGGTGACTACGCCATCAGCGTGATGAACAGGGGATTCGAAACTCAGATCACCACCGAGTTCGACGGTGATCTCAGGGAATCGGCGTGCACCTTCTGCGGACAGTGCGTTCAGACCTGCCCCACCGGCGCGCTGGGTGATAAAAAGGCCCTCCGTGCCGAAGAAATGACGGAGCCTGTCGAGAAAACAAGGTCGATCTGTGCGTATTGTGGTGTCGGGTGCTCGGTTGACATTATGACCCGCGGCGAGAAAATTGTCGGGATCCAGCCGGCAATGGACGGTCCCGCCAATCTGGGCGCTTTGTGCATCAAGGGACAATTCGCGTTCGATTTCGTTCAGCACAGGGATAGACTCGAAGTGCCTCTGGTGAAGGACGAAAACGGAGAGTTTCAGGAAACGACCTGGGATGACGCCCTGGATCGGGCCGCCGCCGGATTTGTCAAGTCCAGGGATGAAAACGGACGATACAGTGTTTACGGGGTCGCCTCGGGGCGGGCGCCGAGCGAGGCTGCTTACTTGATGCAGAAATTTATCCGGGCGGGGTTCGGCACCCACCAAATTGACAATTGCAGCCGTGCGTGACACGCTCCAACGGTTGCCGGTCTGGCAGCCACCATTGGACGCGGTGCAATGTCGAACCCCCTGGCGGATATGGAAAAGCCGGATGTCATCTTCGCCATCGGCACGAATATGACCGAGTGCCATCCTGTCGCCGCAACACGCTTGAAGCGGGCGCTCAGGAAAGGCGCCAGGATGATCGTTGCCGATCCGAGGCGCATCGACCTCGCGGAATTGGCAGATGTCTATCTCCCCATTCGCGTCGGATCAGACGTGGCGCTCCTGCTGGGAATGGCCCACGTGATCGACCGAGAGGGTCTGGTCAATGAGGAATTCATTCGCGATCGGACAGTAGAGAGCGAGGCATTCCTCGAGCATATCAAAGGGTATCCACCTGAGTGGGCGGAGACCATTACAGGTGTCCCTGCCGAAGATATCGAGAAAGCTGCCATCCTCTACGGTAAGGCGGACAAGGGTGCGATCTACTATACCCTGGGGATCACAGAGCATATCTGTGGCGTGGACAATGTCCAAAGTCTGGGCAATCTTGCGCTGATGACCGGAAATGTGGGCCGTGAGGGTACCGGCATCAACCCGATGCGCGGACAGAACAATATCCAGGGCGCCGGGGACAGCGGGGCGATTCCCTCGAATTACGCAGGATTCCAGGCGGTGACCGATCCGGCGATTCAGGAGAAGTTTCAGGCGATTTATGGTCGTGACCTCGATCTGGAAAAGGGGATCACCAAAGTAACTGCCCTTGACCGTTGCGGCGACCAGATCCAGGCGATGTTGATCGATGGCGAGAACACCATCGTGTCGGATCCGGATCGTTCGCACTGCACACACGCCTTGGAGAGTCTGGACCATCTCGTGGTGATCGATATTTTCATGACCGAGACGGCTGAGCTCGCAGACGTGGTTTTCCCCGCGACTTCCTGGGGAGAGACAGACGGTGTGTGCACCAATACCGAACGGCGTGTCCAGCGACTCCGGGCTGCCGTGCCGCCACCCGGCGTGGCAAAGCCCGACTGGTGGATTATCGCGGCGATTGCAAAGCGAATGGGAACGCCCGGGTTCGACTACGACGGCCCGAAGGAAGTCTTTAACGAACTCTGTGAAGTCTCGCCAATCTACAAAGGCTTGAACTGGGATCGCATCGAATTGGGTGAATACCAGTGGCCAGTGCCCGAAGAGGGACATCCGGGTACGGTAATTCTCCACGAAAAAGAATTTACAAACGGACGTGGCATCTTCACTCGGCACCGATATCGTGATCCCGCCGAAACGATCAGCGATGACTTCCCGGTTTGGCTCACCACAGGCCGGCGCCTCCAGTCGTATCATACCAGAACGCAGACGGGACGATCTCAAGGCATCGACTATTTGCTCTCGGAGGAAACGCTCGAGGTGCACCCTAAAGATGTAGAAGCCTGGGCCCTAAGCGATGGGGGCTGGTGCAGGATGTCCAGTGCCCGGGGCGCGGTACAGGTGAAGGTGGAAGCTACTGAACGATCGCCCAGGGGAACGGTATTCGCCAGCTTCAGTTTTAACGATGTGCCTGTGAATGTCCTGACCGGTTCCGGGTACGATCCCATTACGGAAACGGCAGAGTTGAAGGTCTGCCCCGTCAGGATCGAGGCGATTGAAGCGCCTGTCCTTGCCAGTTAAAGATCATTGGGAGCGCGCAGAGTTGGATCCGTGGCAAACGGTTCGCAAGAGGGAGACCGGTGGGAGCCGGATATGGATTCAGGTCATACAGCCAGGACGATCACTCGCCTGAGGCAGGGAAGTCTGGAGGCTCCATCGCAAGATGCAATTGCGGTTGAAGAGCCGCTAGAGATTCGTGTGGCGGGTGACACGATTGCCATTACGATGAGAACCCCCGGGGCGGACGACAAACTTGCTGTGGGCTTCTTGTTCGCCGAGGGAATCATTGAATCGCTCGATGACATTGGGCGAGTATACCATTGCGGTCGTCCTGGTTCCAAAGAATATGGTAACAGCATCGATGTGACGCCGGCGCCTGGCCATTCCCTGAAGGTGGAGCGGGTGAGTTCATCCAGAAGAGGGACGCTTACGACTTCAGCGTGCGGCGTGTGTGGTCGACAAAGCATTCAGGACCTTCTCGAGAGATGCAAGTCTGTAGATCCGGGGCCACAGGTGGAAGCCAGCGCCCTGCTCGAAATGGTGGATCGGCTTAGTGTTCGCCAACCCACCTTTGTGGAGACCGGAGGCGTTCACGCAGCAGGAGTATACCACCATTCCGGTGGACTCCTCGCGTGTCATGAGGACATCGGCCGACACAATGCCGTCGACAAGGTGGTCGGTGCGTTGGTTTTCGATTCGAATATTGCGGCGGGTGGAGAAAAAGGACCTGTCGTCCTGGCCGTGAGCGGCAGATCCAGTTTCGAGATTGTGCAGAAAGCGGCAATGGCAAGAATTCCGATTGTGGCAAGTGTTTCCGCAGCCAGTTCATTGGCCATCGACCTTGCGCATAAGCTGCGAATCACGCTTGTAGGATTTGTTCGAGGTAAGGGATTCAACATATACTCACATCCGGATCGGGTGAGAGAGTAAGGCAATAGAGGGGAGGATGAATGTGTTTGTAGTCACCAACAGAATTCCAGTTTCGGAAGGGCACGAGACGGATTTCGAAGAACGGTTCAAGAACAGGGCCCATTTGATCGACAGTTCTCCAGGGTTCGTACGGAATCTTGTGATGCGTCCTGTCACAAGGAAGTTCAGTCACGAGACAGGGGAATTCGAGGAGACCGAGGAGCAGGGGTATTACCTGGTTCAGACCTACTGGGAGAGTGAACAGAACTTCTGGGACTGGACGAAAAGCGAGTCTTTCCGTATTGCACACAGCAACAGGCCGCCCACGGAGATGTTTGCGGGGGAAAATGTGTTGGAGACACACGAAGTCATTATGAGCACGGACAAACGGGAAGACTAATTCAACAGGAGGATCAAATGCCGATATTCGAATACATATGCAAGTCGTGTGACAATGCATTCGAGACAATCGTACAGGGATCAAAGAAGCCAGACTGCCCGGCTTGTGGAAGCAAGAAGCTGGAGAAGCAGCTCTCGGTGTTCGCTGTTAGTGGTGGCGGCGGGAGCTTCGAGCCCGCTCCTGCAATGGGTTCTTGCGGAAGTTGCGGTGACCCGAGGGGACCGGGAGCCTGTTCTTTCAATTAGTCGAGGTCAATTTTGACGGACAGATTCGATGGACAGGCTGTTCGAGAAGACATTCGAGTGAGCTGAGAGCCCTGGTGTATATCCGGCAGGGCTCTACTCATTTCCGAGCGCCCTGAATCGGGGTAACGTGTAACTGACTGGGAAACGATGAATCCAATCGTAAAGGCAATGCAGAGGTTCATAATCGGACTAAAATCTTCAATGGCTTCCTGGGTCCTTCGCAGAGCGTTAATTGGAGGACCAGGTGCACGTTATCCATCCTGATGATCTGCCTGAAGAAATCTGGCAGGGCTTTCCCTTTAAGACCTTGGTGCCTCCGGATCTTGGCGAAGACCTGGGTCTGTACATTCTGCAGATCACCGAGGCGAATCCGCACGTTCATGATGATTTAAACCAGATCTACATCGTGATCCAGGGAAGTGGTGTGATGGAGATCGGGGATGAGAATTCAGATATCAAACCGGGATGCGTGGTATTCATTCCCAAAGGAAAACGGCACGCGCTGACCCCTTCGGTAGATGGTCCGGTGACCGTATATTCTCTGGAATACCGAGCGGATTAGAAATGGCAGTGCATCCTGCATCTTACCCGACAGGTATGGATACATGAAAATCACAAGCATCGATACCTTTCCTCTGAGCTTTCCGCAGGATCCAGAGTGGGGTTATTCAAAGGGGTGGGTCACGAATGCCCCTGCATTGCTGATCGAAGTGCATACCGACGAAGGGATCAGCGGGTGGGGAGAGGGTTACGGGCCTCCGATGCCTGTTGCAGAAATGATCAGAGATCTCTGTGAACCCGTGGTCATCGGAGCGGATCCAACGATGAATGAAGCGCTCTGGAGCCGATTGATACACGATGCCAGGGATTTTTCCTCTTCGGGCACGGCACTCGCAGCCATCTCAGCGATCGATATCGCTTGCTGGGATATCAAGGGGAAGTCCCTGGGTGTTCCCGTTTGCCGACTCCTCGGCGGCCCTGTCCGAACAGAGCTCGAATGTTATGCCTCTGCGGTCAGATATCTCCGTGCATCTCCGGGGTCTGAGGACCTTGCTGATCCTGCAGATCTCGCAACAAGATTCGTCAGCGAAGGTTTTGGCGCGATCAAAGTCGCAGTGGGGATGCTTGATCAGAAGGAGGACCTGGACCGGGTACAGAAGGTGGTTGAGGCGATTCCTGGAGGTGTTCGGGTAATGGTGGACGCCAACCAGGCCTACACCTGTCGTCAGGCAGTCGAAATGGCCGGCGCCCTGAGAGATCTTGGAGTCACCTGGTTCGAAGATCCGCTTTCGCCAGATGACATCCCGGGCTGGCGTTCCCTCCGGTCACGCGTCGATATCCCACTGGCGGGTGGTGAAACACTCTCCACCCGAGCAGGCTATCGTGACTTTCTTTCGGATAGACTTCTGGACATAATTCTTCCTGAAACGGGCCTTGCGGGTGGGCTGACTGAATGCAAGAAGATCGTCGACATGGCCTATGCCTTCGGTGTGGAATGTACACCACACGGATATGCCTCGGCCGTTGGAACGGCTGCAGCCATCCAGCTTGCATCCGCCTTGCCGTATCAACCTTCGGCGGTATCATCAATGTTGCTGCCTTTCGAATTCGCTCCTGAACCATTTGGTCGCGTGGCCGACCTCCTGGTCGAGCCCTTCGAGTTATCTGGTGGGACACTCAAAGTCCCTCTGGATCGTCCGGGGCTGGGCATTGAAATCGACCGACAGGCTCTGAAACAAAGAACATTTACCCGCTAAGAGATACCTCACAGCCGAAGCTGTTTTCATCCGGTTATGCAGACGCTACAGCGTTATATTGGAATCCGTTCAACTCGTCCTGCAGGATTTTGAGTTTACCATTTGACCCAAGGGTTTCCGATGTCGGACACATTCCTTCAAGGGCGTGCAGCAATCGTAACAGGGGGCGCCAGCGGGCTCGGCAAGGCTATTGCCCTGAGGCTCGCGTCTGCTGGTGCAAACGTTTGCATCATGTCGCTCAGCACCGAGCGTGTAAGGCGGGTGGACAGCGAGGTCAAATATTTCGCTGACGTGGGTGAAATCGAGAGTACGAGACAGGAGGTAGAAAGTCTTGGTGTTCAAGCGCTTGGGATAGATGGGGATATCAGTTCAAGGGATGATGTCGAACGCCTGATCGGGGATACAGTATCCACCTTTGGTCGCCTCGACATCCTGGTGAACAACGCCGCGACAAACGTGGTCCATCCGGTGTTGAACCACGATGACGACGCGTGGTGTCGGGTGATTGATGTAAACCTCTGCGGTCCCTATCTCTGCACTCGCAATGCTTTGCCGCATCTTATGAAAAATGGATGGGGTCGAATTATTTCAATCGCCTCCACCAATGCTCACGTCGGCACACCCGATTACAGCGCTTATGCCGCGTCCAAACACGGACTTCTGGGATTCAACAAGTCTCTCGCCCTGGAAGTGGGCTGGCACAACATCACCGCCAATACGATCAGCCCGGCAGCCATCGACACGCCTTCGGCGAAAATGCACGCTGAAAAATGGGCAGAACAGCAAGGAATGACCTACGAAGAAACAATGAAGGAATTTCTGAAAGATTATCCCCAGGGGCGGTTTATTCCACCGGAGGAGATTGCAGATCTCGTTGCGTATCTCTGCAGGGATGAGGCCCGTGCGATCAATGGAGAAGATATTAAGATCACTACCGGGGCCAGCTACTGAGTATCGATGCAGGCTGTAATCCAGACTTTGTATCTGTAGACAGTGGTCTGCATCTTCCAGATGTGCTGAAAACAATCAAAAATACAGGAGTATCGGATGGATCTCGGACTTGAGAACCGTCGGGCAATAGTCACAGGCGGCAGCAAGGGAATTGGCAAATCCATCGCGTTTGAGTTGGCCAACGAAGGCGCGGATCTCGCGCTTTGCGCCCGGGGTGACGAAGCGCTTCAAGCCACCGCCAGCGAGCTACGGGAGAAGACCGGGCGTAAGGTAATCGCCCTGGCGACAGACGTTACCGATGATGACCAGGTGAACGCATTCGTGACCGCCGCTGCAGATTCATTGGGCGGCATAGATATCCTGGTGAACAACGCCGGCAGTGCCCTCCCCGGGACATTCGAGGAAGTCGATGAAACGCGATGGAAAGCCGATCTCGACGTGAAACTCTTTGCCGCAATGCGGTGTGTTCGTCACGCGCTGCCGTTTCTCAAGGAGACCGACCAGCCGAGGATCGTGAATATCAACTCGATCGTAGGTCGTCAGATAGCGCCGGATTACATCGCGAACAGTACCGATCGTGCCGCCTGTCTCGCCTTCAACAAGGGCCTCTCGGACAATTTGGCGAAATATGGAATTCTGGTAAACAGCATCAGCCCTGGAAATGTGAAGAGTGAGGCGTGGGGGAGTACGCTCGACTACTTCGCCCCCGATGCCGAGCTGGAGGCCTATTACAAGGATGTCAGCGAGCAGACCCCACTTGGGAGGGTTGCCGAGGCTGATGAAATTGCAGCTGTCGTAGCCTTCCTGGCGAGCAAGCGTGCAAGCTATATTACAGGCGCGTCAATCGATGTGGATGGTGGGTTGGTCAGGTATATCTAAAGTCGCCTTCGAAAAACCTGAAGTCAAACGTGCTGTATAACGGTCCACTCGAATCTGGACTCAAAACGCTCCCTATGATTTTCGATCTCCCATTCGGCGGCGATACCCTTTCCGTAACCATTCCAGACCCTCTTCTGGGTGAAGTCGTAAGTCCCAAACACATCGAGACGCCGACTGACCCCCAATGTCTCATCCAGGATGCGCTTGCCAATCCTATTGGGTCTCCGCCACTTGATGAGCTCGTGAAGCCAGGTCAGAGCGTGGCCATTATTGTCGATGATTTCACACGGGAAACCCCCGTTCACTTGATGCTGCCCCCAGTGCTGGAGCAAATTTGCTCCGTTGGCGTTTCCCGTGACGATATCCAGGTGGTTATCGCTCTGGGGACGCACAGGCCTATGTCGGAGACCGAAATCCTTGCCAAGCTGGGCAGGTCTGTGGTGGAACAATATGATGTATTCAACACGCCCTGTGAACAGACGGATGCATTCGAGTACCTCGGCGATTCCTCGAACGGAATCCCTGCCTGGGTGAACCGCGCGGTTGTGAACGCGGATGTACGAATCGGGATCGGAAATATTTCACCCCACTCCGATGCCGGTTACAGCGGGGGTGCCAAGATCATTCTACCCGGTGTCTGCAATGATGTGACAGTAAACGCCTTTCATGCGCGTGGTGCAGCGGAAGAGCGAAATCTTTTGGGTGACTACGAAGGTCCAATGCGCAAGGATCTCGAGATGTTTGTGGAAGACCGGATCGGATTGGACTTCATTCTCAATGCGGTCCTCACAAGCGAAGGTGATCTGTACGAGTGCGTTGCCGGCCACTTTGTGGAGGCACATCGAGCAGGCGTCCAATTCTCCCGCGATCTTTACAGCATAACCGTTGCCAGGCAATACCCTGTGGTCGTTGTGAACTCGCCTTCAGAACTGGATCTCTGGTTTTGCAGCAAAGGGATCTGGATGGGGGAGCCAATGGTCTCCGATGGGGGTACGTTGATCCTTTTGACATCCTGCGATGAAGGTATCACGGTTCATCCGCAGTATGCCGATTACATGGGGAATGATCCGGATGAACTGCAAAATGCCCTGGATGAAGGGCGAGTCGATGATCCAAACGCCTGTGCGGCTGGAATCCAGGTGGGGCGGATGAGAAAGCGGATCAACTTCGCGTTGGTTTCTCCAGGACTGAGTTCTGAAATCTCGGCAAGAATGGGGTTCGCCTATTACAATTCCGTGGAAGAAGCATTGGCTGAAATCTTCACGCCGGACGTCGAAGAAGGATCTATCGGCTTGATGACATACTGCGACTACACTATCCCACTTGTTGGACTGGAAGGACAACGAGGTGCCTGACCGACGAACACAGAAGTCATCTCTCGTTCCGGGTATGGGTCTGGAGGGATACGCCGATGAGATTACCGCCGGACCGGGCGAGCATTTGACATTCAGACTGGGTGGGCCACCCGGCAAGGCGGATTTCAAAGTGGTACGACTCCTGCACGGGGATCCGAATCCTTCCGGTCCCGGGTACAGAGAAGAGGAAGTAGATTGGGCTGCTCCTGAAACAATCGAGGTTGGGGAGCGGGAAACAGATTATGGATCCTATATCGAGATCCCGCATTCAGCTTCATTGAACCCCCCGGGCGAATTTACGCTCGCTCTGTGGTTTCAGCCCACCCTTCGCGGGGGTGGGTGGCGGACCCTTGCTGCAAAGTGGTCCCGCGACAATCTGGGTTTCGGACTCTTCTTTGGGGGCGAGCAATTTATCACCGCCGCGGTTTCCCACGATGGCAGGACAGCGCACTGGGCTACCGCCCGGGAGTTCGCCCACGTGGGTGGGTGGCAGTTTGTGGCATTCACCTATGATCCGTTGGCTGGTGAGATGGGCATTTACCAACGCCTTGGAGATACCTCAGATTCAGTTGAAACAAGAAGCTCCCACGATCCACTGGTGTTCGCCAGCAAGCTTATCCCGCCCGGTCCAGTATTCCAGGGCGCGTCGCCTCTGCTGTTCGGTGCCTGTGAAGACGCCGGTAACCCTGGCTCTCACCAGGCTCATTTCACGGGGAAGATCGCACACCCTGCTCTGATCGACCGCGTGTTGTCACGAGATCAGATATGGACTCTGTCAAATTGGGAAGAAATTGATCGGCTGAAGCCGATGATTGGATGCTGGGACCTGAGCGAAGAGGTCTCAGGCAGCAAGGTCGTGGACACATCTGGCAATGCCAATCACGGAGTTGCCGTAAATGCACCAGGCCGAGCGGTTACAGGTCCCTTTTGGTCGGGCCTGCCATCGCGCCTCTTCACTGAATGTCCCGGGGATTACAATGCGATATATTTTCACGCGGATGATCTCGAGGACGCCGGTTGGGAGCCATCCGTCGATCTTGCCATCCCTGAGGACGTTTCTTCGGGCATCTATACCGCAAAGTTGGAGAATGGATACGACCGATTGTTCATTCCGTTTGTCGTTTCCGCTTCGAAACCCACATCAAAACTGGGTTTCCTGGTTCCCACACTAACCTGGCAGGCGTACGGAAGCAACCGTGCGGCATACAGTTATACAGAGGATGGCGTTCTGGACAGGACACTATGCACATATGATGTCCACGAGGACGGGTCTACGGTTTATTACTATTCGAGAAGGCAGCCTACCCGAGGCTGGAACCCCACGGCGGGTTTTCAAAATTGGGGGGCGCACAATCTTACCGCCAATCTCTATCTGATCGACTGGTTGGAACAAACAGGCATCGGCTATGATGTTTTTGCGGACGAAAATTTGCACGAACGCCAATTGGAGCTCCTGTCCGGATATTCCTGCGTGCTGCTCGGCAGTCACCCGGAGTACTGGACTGAGTCTATGGTCAAGAGCATTATCGCATATACTCGTCAGGGTGGCCGCGTGCTCTATCTGGGTGGGAACGGTGTCTACTGGGTGATGTCTATCGATCCTGAAAGACCGCATATTATGGAACTCAGAAGAGGTGGTGAAGGTGACTATGGGCCTACCTATCAGCCTGCCGCTGGGGAATCGCAGCACAGTACGACCCTGGAACTCGGTGGCTTGTGGTCGAGACGAGGACTGCCTGCTCGCGGTATTTTGGGTGTAGAGCATGCGGCGAACGTGTGGACAGAAGCTCGGGGCGAGTGGGGATTTGAGCGGCTGCCCGCAAGTCGTGACCCGAAATACGGGTTCATATTCGAAGGTGTAGGTGACGAGGAGACAGTTGGGAATTTCGGATTGAATCTGGGAAGTGCAGCGGGGTTCGAGATGGACGCGGTTCAGCCGTGGATGTGGGATGATGCGACACCTGAACCTGTTGTCCTCGCCCGAGCAGCACATGCATCCTTTATGCCTCCCAGACGTACATTCGTTCCTCCGGTATCCGATATGACGATTTTGAATTATCCTGATGGCGGCGCAGTGTTTTCAGCCGGATCCGTTACCTGGACAGGCAGCCTGTCGCACAACCACTACGGAAATAATGTGTCCAGAATTACAAGAAATGTCATCGCGCGGTTTCTCGAAGTACCAGCCGGCGAGTCGGTTGTCGATTCATCGCTTTAGTCGAACATTGCATTAGTGCTCCAGTCGGCTCTGTCTGTCTGGCGTGACACGGTCAGTTCTGAGTGGCACCCTTGCACAATTTGCATCCACCATTGCAGTAGAACAACAACCCTTTGTAAACACCGAGAAGGAGCACCTCATGCCTGAATCATCCAATGCGTCTAGCGGTCTTCTGGAACGACTGGAGAACGGACCTGTGATCTGCGCCGAAGGATACCTCTTTGAACTGGAACGGCGGGGCTACCTTCAGGCAGGCGCCTATGTGCCTGAGGTGGTTCTGGAGCATCCAGAGGTCGTGGCAAATTTACACAGGGAGTTTGTGAGGGCAGGATCCGATGTGATCGAAGCCTTCACCTACTACGGCCACAGGGAAAAGCTGAGGCTAATCGGCAAAGAGGACCTGCTTGAGCCACTCCAGCGCAATGCGCTGGAAATCGCAGAGTCTGTGGCGGAAGAATTCTCAGCAAACCGTCCTTTGCTCGCCGGAAACATCTGCAATACCAATGTGTGGGATCCTGCGGACAAGGCTACGGACGAGCAGGTGACGGCGATGTTCGATGAACAGGTAGCCTGGGCGGTAGAAGCGGGTGTGGACTTCATTATTGGTGAAACCTTCGCCTACTATGGGGAGGCTCTTCTGGCGCTGGCCTCCATAAAACGCTCCGGGCTTCCCGCCGTGGTCACCTTTGCCCACCACCAGGATGCGGGATTGCGAGACGGGGTCGAAATCGACGAGGCCACCAGGATGCTCGAGCAGGAGGGCGCCGATGTGGTGGGCGTGAACTGCACACGCGGACCGGATACCATGCTGCCGGATGTAGCACGAATTCGTGAAGCGGTCAGTTGTCACGTTGCGGCACTGCCCGTACCCTATCGTACTCACGCCCAGCAGCCCACATTCCAATCCCTTCAGGATCCGGGAAGTGAATACCTGCCAGGCGATCGCCCGTTCCCGACGGCGCTGGATCCCTTTACCTGCAACAGGTATGAGATGGCCGCTTTTGCCCGGTCTGCCTTCGACCTGGACGCGCGCTACCTGGGTGTTTGCTGCGGTGCGGGTCCTCATCATATCCGGGCCATAGCAGAAGAATTCGGAAGAACGCCAGAAGCCTCCCGCTACTCTCCCGATATGTCCAAGCATTATGCGCTTGGCTCCGATGACAGTTTGAAGAAACACAACCGAAATTATGTCAAAAAGCTATAGGAAACCCTATGAGCGGGATGACTGAACATCAGCTATCGAAATTCTTCACCCTTGGATTTGTGATTGTCGAAGACTTCATTCCCTTCGATATTCTGGACCACGTCGAGGGCGATATCATCCGGGTTGTGGATGGAATGATAGATGAGGCCTATAAAGCCGGAAGACTTTCGACACGTTTTGAGGGTGATCCGTTTGATCTGAAATTGGCGAGTCTGCGAAAAGTGCTCGGACAAGGCAATGACGTCGAACAAGCCGTGACCGGAAAGAACCTCAGGTCCCAGGGAATGTTTGAACTGATGACCTGTGGAGAGATCCTCGATCTGGTAGAATCCGTGATCGGAGAGGAAATTCTGGTCCATCCACAGTTCAACTGTCAGGCGAAATTTCCTGGAGAGCAAGAGTCCCTGATCCCCTGGCATCAAGATCTCGGATTCCTGGACCCCTCGGCCGAAGAGACTGTGATGGTAAATTTCTGGATACCGCTTGTGGACACCACCACGAAAAATGGGTGCCTCGAGGTGATACCGGAGAGCCACTGCAAGGGTTTAAAACCGCACGGAACAGTATCGGGATATCCCGGTTCAGGTATAGAAACTACCCACCTTCCTTTCTCCGAGGGCATCGCCTGTCCGGTACGAAAAGGCAGCGCCGTAGTGTTCCAGCATCGCACAATACACAGGTCTTTTCCAAACCGGACAGAACGCATTCGATGGAGCGCCGACATTCGGTACTGCGATCCCGAGCAACCTACCGGCAGGGACAATGTTCCTGGTTATTTGGCAAGAAGTCACCGCAATCCCGGTTCCGTGATAACAGGGCACCGGGCGTGGGAAGGAATGCTTCAGGGTGTGAATCCTGAACCTTAACTGGAAGTGTCTGAGAAGCTTCGAAATTCCCTGGTGTAGCTGTCAGGAGGCGGGGCCGCTGAGAACACCGTGTTCGTAAAAGGGTCAGATAACCACCAGGTTTCGGCGGAGGGATTTTGGTAGCGTTGGTAATTGAATGGGTTATTTTTCCAATCTTCGTTTTGCCCAGCTGAGTTCAGGTAGATTTCGGAGGCGTCATGTCTGAGGAGTCCAAAAAAGAAATTTCAAAATCAGGTGCACAGGAATTCCGCCTGCAGCTCAAAGAGGAGATGATCGCAGGCACCTTCAAGGGGCTTCTGCTTTTAGATTTCGATGAACTTCGACGAGTAAACGTTAAGGAAGGGATACAGGCTGGCGATAGGGCCCTTGCTCTGGCGGAAGAGTTTTTTGAAGAAAAAGGGTGGAAGGGATTCCGCACCGGTGGAGATGAATTTGGTCTTGTGATCACAAATTCGGATGCAGGATTCAGCTGCGACACGCTCCACGGAGAGATCGTTAAATATATTACGGATCGTGCGGGGTTCGATGTGCGCATCAGCGGCGGGGGGCTTCAGCATCCGGGGGCGGACTATGGCATTGTGTCGGAGATGGATGAGCTGATGTTTTCGACGGCGCATCAACTGCTCATAAAAGCGAAGCATTTGGGTCGCAATCGCATTGTCTGGCTGCCGCAGGAGTCTGTTGAATCTACCGAATTAATGGCGCTGGCGGTTAGTTTCTACAAGGAACTCGCCCGGGTGAATGCATCCGTGGCGAAGCAAATGGAGATGGAATCGAGAATCGATTTCCTGACCGGGCTCTATAATCGCAGGGGGTTCGAAGATCTCTTTGAGACCATGATTCAGGCATCCAAGCGCCACACGCGACCGATTGCTTTGATTTACATGGATTCGGACTCGCTCAAGACGATCAATGACACACGTGGACACGATGCCGGGGACCAGTTTATTCGTACTATTGCATCGATCCTGAAAGATGTGGTCCGCGGATCTGATTTCGTTTCCAGATGGGCGGGAGGCGAGTTCGCTGTAATCGTAGAACCGGCATCGGATGAGCAGGCATTGGCTCTTGGAGAACGCATCCGATCGGCGGTTGAAAAGCGGACCGATGGCACCATGTCTATCGGGATATTCTGTGGCGTTCCTGACAGTTCTGAAGCGGCTGTGTTGGCTGCCGATCAGGCATTGTATCGCGCCAAGGAAAATGGGAAGAACCGCATCGAGCTGGCGAAGGTTTGAGGAACGTCTAGGAAGGGACTGCAAATTGAGCAGGACGTGCGCTGCTGTGGTTGCGGATACGCTTTATACCTCGGGCGTCAGATATGCCTTTGGACACCCGGGCGGAGAAGTTGTCGATCTGATCGAGGCCCTGGAAGTTCGGGGCATTAAATTTGTACTTACTGGACACGAATCTGCCGCTGCGTTTATGGCGGCCACGGCCGGTAGATTAACAGGTCTGCCAGGCGTTTGTCTGGCGACACTGGGTCCCGGGGCCTGTAATCTGGTTCTGGGTGTGGCCAGCGCATATCTGGACAGGGATCCTCTCCTGGCAATCTCTGCCCGAACCGTGAATAGACTTGCAGAAATAAGTGACAAACAGAACCTGCAGTTGAATGACCTCTTCGCCCCCATTTCCAAGGCATCGCTCAAACTGGACGGACGGGCTACGCAAGCTGCTGTGGAACAGGCATTGCGGATTGCCAAAGCGCCGCCTCGTGGTCCAGTATATTTTTCGATACCCAATGATGTTGCAATCTCGATGGACTGCGGGGAAGTGGGCCATTTTTCTGAGGAAGCCAGAGAACAGCCTGGCGACCAGGAGAATCTCCAAGAGATTTGTACGGCACTAAACAATTCGAAATACCCGATCGCAGTGATTGGAATTTCTCTAGATGCCCGGAAAGATAGTTCTGCGGTAAGAGCGTTTCTATCAGAGACCGCTATTCCTTATGTTACGCTTCCTCAAGCCAAGGGCGTGGCGGATGAGTTCGGCCCCTCATATCTGGGTACTGTAGCGTCTGCAGCCTCCGATGTTGTTCTGGTGGAACAATTGGTACGCAGCGACTGTTTGCTTGGCATCGGCTTCGATCCCGTAGAGTCTGGGCAGGAATGGCACTACAACGCATCGCACTACAACATTGCGAACTGGTCGATTGCCCGGGGACCTTTTCAGCCCAGGGCTGAATGCATCGGAGACGTGAGCCACCTGTTGGGACGGGTAAGTGAACATTGCACGACACATCCGGACTGGTCTGAGGGCGAATTGACGGAAATCAGATCCAGGGTCCTCCAGGGAATGGTACCCAAGAGCTCGATGGGACCAGGAGGCATGTCGCCGCTCAGTGTGATGAACGTGCTCAATGATCTGCTTCCAAGGGAAACCGTCGTTGCCACTGATGTGGGTGCACACAAAATGCTGATTTCCCAGACCTGGCGTGCTTCGATGCCGAACGGATTCCTGGTGACCAACGGGTTGTCCGCAATGGGATACGGTTTGCCATCCGCAATCTGCGCTTCACTCCTGAATCCGGATCGACCCGTGGCGGGTGTGTTTGGCGATGGTGGATTCGGAATGATGGTTCAGGAACTGGAAACTGCGAAGCGGCTGAAGGTCAATCCGCTGCTTATCGTTTTATGCGACCGGTCACTGGCGGTCATCAAAATTGCACAGGATATGAGACAGATTCCGCATCGGGGTGTCGATTTTGAACCGGTGGACTGGGCTGTTGTGGCTGCGGGCTTCGGGGTCAAAGGTGAAACCGCCGGCGATCCCGCAGCGGTTTCAGACGTGGTAACCGAATGGTTGTCCGCTCCGAAACTTACTGTGTTGGCTGTTGAGATCGATCCGTCACTATACGCGGGATTGACGTACTGATTTGCAAGGAGAAAGAGATGTCTGAACAGGATGCCGTGGAGTTTATGTCGGACTGGTACGATGAGCGCACCAATGCTTATATCGAGTGGTGTTTTGGAGACATCGATGACGTGGTGGAAGACCTGGGCTCCCGTATTGGAATTAAGGAAGGCTGGCGCGTTCTGGATATCGGTTGCAATAATGGGGGTTCCTCAGTTCATTTTGCGAATTCGTTCGGCGCGTCCGTGGTAGGTGTGGATGCGGCGAGGTCCGCGATCGAAATCTCACAAATAAGAGCGCAGAATAATCCGCCGAAGGTGCCGGTTGTTTTTCATCTTGTCGACGCCCGCGACACACCCTTCCAGAATGCCGAATTCGATGCCGTGGTGAGCAAGGACACCTTTGTCAATATTGTGGATCGACCCAGACTGATCGCCGAAATCTGCAGGATATTGAAGCCCGGTGGTTACTTGTCCTTCTGTGACTGGATGCAGGGAAAGGAAGAACCGGGTCCGACATTCAAGTCCTGGAGGGAGTTCAAGAAGGAGGAGCCGTTCGAAATGCTCCTGCTTGGAGAATATGAGGCTTTGTTGAAGGATTCCGGGTTCATTGTAACTCAGGCAGAGGCGCGAATCGAGGAGTTTCAGCAGCGGATCAAGTCGCGTTTTGAGGCATTCGCCCAGGCGGATCCTGATGAAATGTATCGACGCTTCGGTATCGAGAATCACGCCTATTTCGTCGAGCGATTCGGGCTTACGCTCGAAGTTCTGCTCGCGCAGGACGTGGTCTGGGGACACGTGACCGCAAGAAAAATTCAATAGTACCTGGAGGACAGGATGGGATTACCTGAACACGTCAAGTACCTGGTCATTGGCGCGGGCGTTCACGGCTTGAGCACCAGCTATCATCTGGCAAAGGCCTTGAAGGCAAAGGGCAGCGGAAGCGGAAAGGACATTCTGGTAATCGACAAGACGGGTGTCGCCGCCGGTGCATCCGGAATTGCCTGCGGCGTGATTCGGAACAACTACTTTCAGCCGGCCATGAGAGCGTTGATGGCGCACAGTGTGGAGGTGTGGGAGAGTGATCCCGTGACCTACAGCTATCATCCTGTGGGCTATATGCAGATCAGTTCGGAGTCTATGCACGAGGACGTATCTGGCATTGCCGAACAGCAAAAGAGAATCGGATATACCTCCGAGTTCATTGAAGGAGAAGCGGATTGCAAGCGCTACATGGAAGGCATTTTTCACGATTGGCAGGCCCGGGGGATCACATCAGTGCTACATGAGAAGAAGGGTGGATATGCCAACAACCGGGCGTCAATGGAGGGGCTCGCAGGGAAGGCGAAGGGTGAGGGGGTGAGGATCGAAGGCGGTGTAGAGGTAACGGGATTCCGCTTTCGAGATGGCGCAGTTTCCGCGGTGGAAACCAATCAGGGCGTCATTCAGGTCGACTATGTGGTGGTGGGCGCCGGCCCCTGGGCCAAGTTATTCTGGGATATGCTCGAGCTCCCGTCTGAGATTACCGTTCGGAGCGCCGATGGTGAGGATCAGGACAATATTCCGATGTGGAACTACTGGTGTCTGCAGGAAGGCACGCTGGGTGTGGATCCCAACTACCAGGTGACGAATGACGGTAAACCACCCCCCGTTATTCACCTGGATACCGATGCGCCCCTGCTTTCCGATTTGGATGGGTCCGTGATTACAGAGGAAATGTGGGGGATCTATTACAAACCTGACTTCTGCTTCGGCGGTGTTCAGGGCGGCGCTATGCCCTACCGTGTGGATAAACCATCAGGGGAGGTGAAGGTGGATCCCTATGGTCCGGATTCTCCTGATTTCATTGTGGGTGAAGATTTCGCACATATGTGGTGCTCGGCTCTGGCGTTTTGTCAAAAGCGCTTCGAAGGCAAGATGCCGCTCTACAAGAAGGAGCCCTCTGGAGGCATCGGGGCACTTACCCCGGACAGCTTTCCGGTATTCGACGTATTTCGTCAGAATTGTTATCTCATTGCGGATTCGAACCACGGATACAAGATGATCGGTGTAGGGAAGCTGGTTGCCGAAGAAATCGTGGGTCAAGCAAGTGAGATTCTGGCGCCATTCCGGTTTTCCAGGTATGCCGCCGGAAAACTCCATCCGGTTTCGAACAGTCCATTTCCCTGGAGTTAAAACCACTTTTTCATCAAGGATCAATTCGTGAGCAAACCAGAGGTGGTTTTCTGGATTGGAAACAGGACGAAGGACTTGCTTGTCCGGTCGCAGGATGCGCTAAAGCTGGATTCGCTTGCCCAGGTGAATTGGGCCCAGGCCGAGCAAAATATGCCGACCGACCAGGTCTGCGAGCAGTCACGACGTGCCGTTGCCGTGATCAGTTCCTGGGGCGCGCCGGTTTATTCGGCGGATATTCTGGATGGATGTCCAAACCTCGCCATGTTTATGCGAATCGGAGGATCGCTCAAGGGCGTAATTGATCCTTCCGCCTGGGAGCGTGGCATCCGTGTATCCAGCACGGTAGACGCCCAGGGTCTTCTCCTGGGAGATCTGACCCTTGGGCTTATCCTGTCAGGATTGCATAGACTTTCGTATTACGTTCGCCAGCAATGGGGTGGGGGACCGCTGGTCGCCATGATCGACAAGGACCGCGTGCCACAGCGATGTTTGCTAGGGAAGTCGGTCGGCCTGTTTGGGTTCGGGGCAATCGCCCAGCACGTTGCACGCTTGCTTACACCCTTCGGTTGTGCGATTCGGGCATGCGACCCTTATGTGGATGATGCGGTCTTCTTTGAGCTTGGTGTGGAACGAGCTCCTGACATGTTGTCCCTGTGTGAAAAAAGTGAGGTCATTTCACTCCACGCAGCGCATCGGGAGGAAACGGATCGTATTCTGAGTCGAGAGGCCATTGCCCTCTTGAGGCCTGGCGCTCTTGTGGTAAATACTTCATATGGCGAACTCATAGATATGCATGCTCTTGAAGATCGACTTGGAGAAGGTACCTTGTTCGCTTGTCTGGACATGGTGACCGGCGGTATGCCCGGCGGGTTGGACCGGTTGAGGCACTACCCAAACTGCCAGATTACACCGACCATTTCAGGTCATTCTGATGGCATTGCATGGTTGGGCAAACAGGCCGTGGAAGAAGTGCTGTGTTTCTTGCGAGGGGAGCCCCTTCAGCACGAGGTTACGCTGGATCGGATGAAGAGCCGTGCATAAACCTGGAGAATTAAAATGGAAATGGTAACACCGGATGTACGACACCAAATGGGTGTAAATGTGACGGATTGGGGTGACGCGATGCGCCTGGATTTAAATCAACTTGGCGCGTCTCTGCCCGATGTGGATGGTAATGGTGAGACGTGGTCAGAGGAAACCAGCCAGGCATTGCGAAATTCCTGGTCGGAAGCGCAGAATCTGGCGCTGTGCGATGCAATGACTGCTGCAGCGGGTGAAATCGGTGGTGACTTCCGGTCTTTCGTAGAATGGACCGTTTTGCACAACAAGCTGTATGATGGTACACATATGCGCGACATCAGACGAGAGCGGCTTGGACCCGATCACCGGGCTGCGATTACCACACTGGGTTGGTCCCACCCGGAGGCCACGGTATCGACCTGTATCCAGGCTGTAGGATATATCCCAAAAGGAAAGGGCGATTTCAAACAGGAAGTGTGGCAGCCAGAGTGTCTCTATGATACGGAGTTCATGGCTTTGGCGCCCACGGTAGTCACCACATTTGGCGGCGCGCGCCAGATCCACATATCCGGTCTTGTGGCGTGGGACAATGAGACCAATCCTTTGCATGTGGGCGACCCTGTAGGCCAGATCGCTCACGTATTCGAATTGATCGAAGAAATTTTTAAGGAGGCCGGAGGATCGCTGGCGTGTGTGACACGGCTTCGTCCATTTGCTCATTCTACCGAAATCGCAGGCCTCATACGTGACCGGATCGTTGAATCGTGGAACGGGATTCCCAGGCCATCGGTGATGATGTCCGACAGCAGAAGTTTTGGCAATCCGCCCAAGCTGTATACGGAAATCCAGGTCATGGGCGTGCTTCCGGATTCGGATTCACAGGTGGATCAGAAGGAAAACGAGATACCCGCGTCGCTGCCCGACCAGGATTGTATCGTGGTGCGAAGCAGTATCGCAAGAGATTGGGAGATGCTGCACGTTGCCGAGGTGCGCCCCTCCTCCAAGGGTGATCCTGCCGAAGAGGCACAGCAGGTCACGGCCGGATTGAAGGAGGTTATGGAGGCTCAGGACCTGACCAGGGATGATGTATGCTTGATATTGGCTTATGCGAGTTCTCTGGAAGGCGCAAAGGCATTCACCAATGCGGCAACCGAACTTGTGGACGGGGAAACGTTGCATATTCTTCCATGTCCTGACATGCCGGAATTGAACGGACGGTCGATTAAAGCAGAGATGACTGCGAGGAAACTGAAGTAGTTCTGGAAAGGGATCTTGAGGACGAGAGATGGGGGATGCGCAGAAGAAACGACGCTCTGGCCTTATCTCCCGTCCCTGTTCAAATCCGGTGGCGCTGGGAGCATCTGCCGGATTTTTGGTTTCAGTGGAGACCGATCGGAACGCTTCACCCCATAAGCGTCTGGGGGCCAGATTTTGAAGGGGTTCAGTGCGGCAACGCAGATGGGCGGATTGTGCGTAAATTATGGAACGCCAAAGGGTAAGAGCGGGTCTAAGTAAGATAAAGTATGCATCGGCTGACTCAGGGATGAATTCTATGCGGATACAGATTGAGGGATTGACCAAAATCTACGGTAAGAAGGGCCCGCCGGCACTCAACGATCTGAATCTTGAGATCCGGCACGGCACTTTTGGTCTTCTTGGGCCCAATGGTGCCGGTAAGACCACGCTGATCCAGATTCTCTCTACGCAGATGTCTCCATCCGCCGGAAAGGTGATGATCGATGAGTGGGACCTGCAGAAACATCGAACGGAGGTGAGGTCTCGACTGGGATACCTGCCGCAGCACTTTGGCGCGTATCCAAAGTTGACCGCACAGGAGTTTCTGGACTACATGGCGAGACTGGCGGGGCGTCACGGAAAAACGGAACGGCTCGAAAGTATAACCTCAGCCCTGGAAAGTGTTGGGCTCTATGAGGATCGAAACCGACGAACAGGCACCTACTCCGGAGGAATGATGAGGAGGTTGGGCATTGCCCAGGCGATCCTGGCTGATCCGGAATTCCTGATTGTCGACGAACCCACGGTAGGCCTGGACCCTGAAGAGCGAATCAGGTTCAGAAGCATCCTTGGGCGGCTGAGTCGGGATCGAGCCATTTTGATTTCAACGCATATTGTCGGTGACATCTCCAGTACCTGCGAGGATATCGCCGTACTCGATTTCGGAAAGCTGATCTACCATGGCTCTCCGGAGGGCCTTGTCTCGTTGGCCGAAGGGAAGACCTGGCGAGTGGCTGTAAATGACAGCGCGTTCGCAGAACTTTCCAGGAAATTTCACGTGGTTACTGTTTCAGTCGATGGTGACCAAATGAACCTGCGTATGGTTGGAGACGAAAGTCCGCCGGAAGAAGCGGAAGCAGTGTCTCCCAACCTGGAAGATGCATATGTTTATTTTATGGGTTCCGATAACAGACCACCAGCATCTACTTGAACCTGACAGGCTATGAATACATTCTGGAATATTCTGGGTGTCGCACAATACGAGCGGAAGATGCTGCTCAGAACGACCAAATTCAGAGTCCTGGGCGGTATCGGTGTGGCCATTCCCGTGCTCGTAGGAATTGGTCTTGCGATAACTGAGGCCAGAGGGGGGGATTTCGAATCCATCACCGGGATGGGCGCGTACCTTCCATTCTACATTTACAGTTATCTCCAGACGGTAGTGATTGCATTTATCGTGGGTGACTTTCGCGCCTCGGATGAGCGGGCCGGTATCTACGAGGTCGTTGCCAGCAGACCTATTTCCACGGCTGAACTGGTGATGGGAAAGTATCTGGGCGTGGTTGGCGCACTTGCAACATTGAGTCTGGTGATACTCGCACTCACATTGTTGATTCAGGCGGCAAAAATCAGCATCACAGGTACGCCATTTACCCTTAAGCCTTATCTGACGTATCTCTTGCTGATGAATCTGCCAGGCCTGGTTTTCATGTCCGCCGTGACCTTCTTTCTCGGTTCTCTACTTCGGCGGCAGACCGCAGTTACACTCGTGGCCATATCCTATGCCCTGGGTGTATTGTTTTTCCTGGGCAGAAAATATGATGGCATCTATGACTTCGGATCCTTCTTTGCCCCGCTTTTCTACTCCGACCTTTTGGGTTTGGGGGACATTGCACGGATCGTGGAGATCCGGGTATTCTATGTGTTCCTTTCGTTCCTCTTTTTCGGCCTATCCATAGAGCGTTATCCGAGATTGTCACAGTCAATGCCGTGGACCTGGTTTGGCCGCGGCCTGGCGTCATTTGGCCTCATTTCGGCAAGTATCGTCTACCTGTATATGGTGAATCAGGACGCCACCCGGATCGCTTACCGGGAGTCGAATCTCACGTACCAGACATCTTTCGCAGACAGACCAATTCCCGAAGTAAGCCACTATGATCTGGACCTGGCCGTAATGGAACGGGGCGTGCCTCTGGGTGGATCGGCGGTCCTGCATTTGGTTAACGCGAATCCATCACCGCTCGATACGCTGATTCTAAATTTGAATCCGGGTCTCGAGATTTCATCGATCACCCTTCTATCGGGTGAATCGATCGAATGGTTCAGGCGGCATTCCGTAATCGAAGTTACGCTCGCAATCCCGCCCGGTGATTCTGCAAAGGTCAAGATCTCCTATGCTGGGCATATCGATGTGGATGGATTCGATCTGCTTCGTCAGGAGGATCAAAAGCGGCTCCGAAAGCGGAGTTCAGGGCCAGGTACGAAGGGAGACTTGACGGCCTGGATCCGGGCTAATTCGGTATTTTTGCCCCCCCGAAGCCGGTGGTATCCCGTTCCGGGTGTGGACTATGGTTATGACTTCGAACGGCCCGTGTCATTCTCAACGGCAACGATCGGGATCTCCGCACCTTCATCCATGGTGCTTGTGACGCAGGGAAAGCCTGCGAACCCGGAGATGCTTGGCAAGAGGAAGAGGACCACCTGGCAGGTGGAGAAACCTGTTCCGTCCTTTTCACTGAATGGCGGCCACTATGCCGTGTACGAGGCTTCGATTCACGGAATAGATTGCGCACTTTATATCCATCCTTCCCACGAGAAACAGGTGGCTTTCTTTGAGGATGCACGGGAAGAAACGGTAGAAGCTCTCGAGCAGATCCTGGATGTGATGGAACAGGAAACGGGTATGCCGTATCCGTATCCACGCTTGTCCCTTGTAGAAGTGCCCTTTCAAGTGCAGTGGTATTACGAGGGGTGGCAGGAAACCGGCGGGCTGGCACAACCGGGCGTATTGATGGTGGAGGAAGACGTTGTGATGCGAATGGGGTTCCGCAGACGATTCAGGTGGACGCAGCGCCGGCAGCGACAAAATGACGATCCTGCACGCGTGAAACGGGACCTCCTGGTGAGCTCACTGTTCAGCACATTTTTCGCGCAGGAGGCCTCGAGGAGCGGCATTTACCGAAGTCCTGTTGTACAATTGTGGTCCTTCGACAGGAAGTTTGCAGGCAACAACTACGCCCTTCTAAAACGCGGTATGCCGTTGTTTATGCAGAAGCATCTGGGGACCGAACTGCAGCAGTCATTTTACACAGGCAGGCGTAGATTTCGTGGGCGATTGCGCCGACCCTCTAGAACGGTGGGCACCTCGTGGGATACGCTGGTTTCCAAAATGCAAACGCGTTCTTTCGCCGACCTGAACCCAATGGAGGAGGCCGGGCTATACAGAGCAGTTGTGGACGCCAAGGGTCCACCCTTGTTCGGCATGATCCAGGCCGTAATGGGCGATGAAGACTTCCGGAGTGCGCTTGGAACATTTGAATCCGGCAGCAGATACGAGACCTCCAGTTTTGCTGATTTCGAAAAAGCGGTGGTCGCGGATACGGTTGAGAATCAACAGGGTCAACAATTGAAAAGACTGATGCACGACTGGCTTCACGGCACCCAAGTGCCCGGGTATACCCTGACCAAGGTGAAGGCCCACAAGGTTGACGACGGATGGGGAATGGTGGTGTATCAGGTGATTGTTCGGATCAGAAACGGTGAAACCGGTCGCGGTTTCGTGCAGGTGAAGGCTCTGGGTACCGAGGATGAAGCGACCAGGGGTGTAGAGATCGAAGGGGGGCAGGAAGTAGAGGTCGGCCTGATTCTGTGGGAGAGACCTACCCGGGTGAGTGTGGATCCGTTTTTTGCGCGCAACCGGAGGGTCCTGATGGCGCCGCTCAGAATTCCCGAGAAGCCAAAAGAAGGCAAGGCCAGGTCATATGTGAGAGTGGTAACTGCGCAGGAAGCCCCAATCACGGAAATCATCGTGGACAATGACGATGAGGGATTTTCCATGCCAATTCGTCGCGTGCAACGGTTCTTGAGGCCGGAACTCAAAGGGGACAATTGGCGGGAACGGCAGATCCCATTTGCCTTCGGCCGATATGAAACGAATTTTCGGTGGAAGTATCCCGGAGACGGATCCCAACCTGCTGTCTGGTCCACTCGCCTTCCTCACGGTGGTGATTACGACGTATACTACTATTATATCCCTTCCAGAATGAGGAGGCGGTTTCGTCTTGCTTCCAGGTTTACTGTCCTGGTGACACACGGGTCGGAAGTGGATACGCTTGCTCTGGAGGGGGGAGATCTCAAAGGGGGTTGGAATCTTCTCGGAAGATATCGCTTGAAAGAGAATGAAGAAGTCAGCGTTGAACTCCAGGATCGGGCCAACGGAAGACTTTACGCAGACGCTGTGAGGTGGCGCTTTGTAGATCCGGATAATCCCGAAGAGGTGTATGACGAAGAAATTCCTTCCTGGAATTTTGGGAGGGGACGGGGCGGAGGTCGTGAGGGTGGGGGCAGAAGGGGCGGAGGCGGCAGATAAAGGTGCAGAGCTTTCCACTGGGCTCAGGTTGGCACGGTTATAAATAAATTGGTTATGGATCTTTTTCAGAGGTAATCAAAGATGTCGAGATTGAACTCCGGTATTAAACTGACCATGATGTTCGCCGCACTTGCGGCTGGTTGTGGAAGGCAGACGGAACAACGGTCCGTGGATCTGACAGTGCCCGTTACCGTACAAACCGTGGGATGGGACACGATGGAGTCTACCGTGACCGCAACTGGAACGCTCCGGTCTATCCAGGAAGCTCAGTTGATCACCGAAGTGGAAGGGTTTTTTTACCTCGCCGACACCGGACCCACGGGAAAACTGACTGAAGGAAGTCGGGTGGAGAAGGGACAGCTTGTGGCCAGACTCATCAATGAGGAATTGATGGCCAATGCACGCATCGAATCCCGGAATCTTGCGCATTCAAGAGCGCTCAAGAATCTCAATGAGCAGGAAGTCATGTTCAAGCGGGGTCTGGTTACAGAGAAGGAGGTAGACGAGGCGCGGACGGTTGCCGCCGATGCAACATCGAATCGGAAGGACTCGAGAATTCAGATAGAAAAGACACGAGTCGAATCTCCAATCTCCGGAATTCTTACGGGACTGACCGGTTTGACCGAGGGTACGCTCATCGAGACGCGTACAAAAATCGGAACGATTATGAACTACGATCGTGTTCTGGTAGACCTGAAAATACCCAATGCGTTCATCTCGAAAATCAGCTTGGGGCAAACCCTTAGAGTTGAGAACTATGCGTTTCCGGATCGCACGTTCGCCGGAGTCATTTCCGCTGTAGATCCGGCACTGGATCCCAATACACGCACATTCAGGGTCGTCGGCAACGTGAACAATCCCGATCTCCTGCTGCGTCCAGGCATGTTCGTCAAAGCTGAAATTGTCACCGAATCACGTGAAGATGTGGTTGTCATTCCGCGTCGCTATGTCCTCACTCGTCAGAACAGCAAGGTCGTGTTTGTGGAAGAAGAGGGCAGGGCGCAAATGCGCAATGTAACAACCGGTCTCGAGGACCGGGAGCACGTTGAAATCACAGAAGGCATCGAAGCAGGTGAGCGGCTCATAACGAGCAACTACGAAACTCTTCGTGCACGCACAAAAGTTCGTGTGACCGGAGAGGGTGTTCCAGGGGCCAATTGAGCCGGATTCATCTAAGATCACCACTCCATCGGGCACGGCACGCCGTGCTCCTGTGTCCATTCAGCTTTCAACCCGAAGACCGATCCTATGTCTATACCTGAATTTTCCACACGGTATCCCGTTACCATTGGAATGGCTACGCTTGCGGTTGTCCTGTTGGGATGGATATCTCTCGAACGGCTGGGAGTAGACCTTCTTCCCGATCTGCAGTCACCTGTAATCACGGTGGATGTCAGATCACCCGGCAAGACACCCAGGGAAATGGAGGAGCGTTACGCTCGGCGAATCGAAGGGGAAATTGGTACCGTTCGGAAGGTAAGACGTGTTCATTCCATTTCAAGACCCGGTCAGGCGGTGGTCGTGGCCGAGTTCGAATGGGACGCCGATATGGACTTCGCGCTGCTCGATGTCCAGAAGAAGGTTGGACGTTACGCTTCGGACTCAGAGGTGGAAATTCTCGATGTCACTCAGGAGGATCCCCAGGCCCTGCCCGTGATGCGGGTTGCCGTGTCTGCTGGCGATACAGGTATGGATCTGGATGGTCTGTATGGTACCGTTGAAACGCTGGTGAAACCCAGACTCGAAAGTCTCACAGGGGTTTCCTCGGCCGAGATAGAAGGTGGCAGAGAAAAGGAAGTCCGGGTGATTCTGGATCCCTATCTCCTGGAGGCCTATGGGTTGACGCCGCAGGCCATTGCAGCCAGAATTCAGGAAGCGAACGCAGACATATCAGGTGGGACGCTCAAAGATGGTCAGGAGGCCTATCTGGTTAAAGGTTTGGGACGGCTGATAGCCGTTGAAGATGTCCGCAATCTGGTGGTCGGCGAACAGAGAACCGTTACGGCCACTGGCCAGGTGAATCTTGCCTCTCCCAGAGTACCTGTGACCGTTGGGGATGTCGGACGGGTTGTCCTGCAGTATCAAGAACAGGAAACTCTGGTTCGGCTCGATGGTTCCGAATGCATGGGGCTGGCCATCTATCGCGAAGCCGGGGCCAACACTGCAAGTGTCGTTCGGTCCGTTTTGAAGGCATTGGGTGAAACGGAGAAAGATCTGGGTCAGGTACGATTTACGGTCGTGGAGAACCAGGCCCGGTTCGTAGAGCGTGCCGTCTCAGAGGTGGAGGAGTCGGCAATAATCGGAGCGGTCCTTGCGATTGGCGTTTTGCTCCTGGCATTGAGAAGCTGGACGACTACAGTGGTGATCGGGCTGGCGATCCCTATTTCCGTACTCGCAACATTTACACTGATGTACTTCGAGGGTCTGACTCTGAATGTGATGACACTGGGCGGCCTGGCTCTTGGAGCCGGCATGCTCGTGGACAGCGCCATCGTTGTGATCGAAAACATCCATCGTCACCTGGAACTCGGGTCCGATGTGCGAACCGCCGCCGCAAGAGGGGCGAGCGAAGTAGGCATCCCGATTCTGGCTTCGACACTTACGACAGTTTCCGTATTTCTGCCCATTGTCTATCTGCAGGGACTAGCGGGAGAGCTCTTCAAGGAACAGGCGTGGACAGTGGCCTTCTCCCTGATTTCCTCGCTGGGCGTAGCGATGACAACGGTTCCCATGCTCGCATCGAAGATGCTGCGAGCAAATCGGCCGAAACCGTCAGGTTTGAGATCTCCAATCTTTCTGCGAGTACTTGAGGCGGTTCTCGACCGAAAGGGAACGGTAGGTCTAACCGTGTTGGGAAGTCTTCTCGTGGCCTATTTCCTGGCCGGATCCATCCAGACCGAGTTTATTCCTCGCGAAGACCAGGGGTTGTTTCAGATAGACCTGGCCTTAACGGAAGGCACCCGTGTAGAAGTGACCGACAGGGTGTCCAGCCGAGTTGCGGCAATTGCTGCTGAGATCTTTGGAAAAGAGACACAACATATCTATGCGCGTGTTGGCACGGATCCATCGAGGATTTTTGGAGCAGGTGAACCCACAGGGCCCAATCGAGCGACTCTCTCAGCCATTCTGACAGAGGACCCGGACAGGCGTTCCGTCCCGGAGCTCATCCAGGCTCTGGACCCACATCTTCGCGAGATTCCAGGACTGAATGTGAACTATCGCCTTCACGAGACTGCACTTGAAGGGATTATGGGCTCCGACGAGGCCCCGGTTCAGGTGGAGATCAGTGGGGACAATCTGGATCTCCTGCGAGATCTTACCAATCAGCTTCAGATCAGGATTTCCACACTCCCGCTGGTTACAATCTCCGCACAAGCTTCCAGGGTGGGCAGCCTGAAATCGATCTTGCCCTCCGAACGGACGTAGCCTCCGCGTTCGGGTTGACCACCCAGACGATCGTGCAGGATCTCGGAGGAAGACTGTCTGGAGAAATGGCGGGCGAACTGTCCAAAGACCAGAGAGAACGCACCATTCGTGTCGGATTCGAGGAGGTGGATCTCAGGGAATTGGAGGACATCCGAATCGAAGGGCCGGACGGTGCACTGCTGAGACTGGGTGATATTGCGGACCTGAACATCATAGAAGGTCCTCGTGAGATTCTGCGCGACGGGCAGCGGCGTGTTGGAAAAATTTCCGGATATCTCGTCAAGGGTGCCGCCTTGAGTCAGGCCACGGCACAAATCGACCAGATCATCCGTACAATGGCGATTCCCAATGGTTATCGCGTGGAGATTGCCGGCGAAGAAAGAGAGCGGGCAGAATCTTTCGGAGGCCTCCAGTTCGCGCTCCTGCTTTCCGTTATCCTGGTCTATATGGTGATGGCATCCCTCTTCGAATCCCTTCTGCACCCGTTCACCGTGATGTTGACGGTGCCTTTGGCCGGCATCGGCGTTGTGGTGGCGTTCTGGGGCCTTGGAGAACCCTTCAGTGTGATGGCCTTCATCGGCATGATCATGCTGGGTGGCATAGCCGTGAATGATGCGATTATCCTCGTGGACCGGATCAACCAAATTCGTCGGGAGACATCCGGCATTCGAAAAGCTGTGCTGCAGGCCACACAGGACAGGCTGAGACCCATTCTCATGACCAGCGCAACGACCATTCTCGCGCTGCTGCCCATGGCGTTAGGCGTTGGAGCGGGCGCCCGTCTCAGAGCACCCATGGCCATTGCCGTGATCGGTGGATTGCTGACCTCCACCTTGATGACACTCGTGGTCATTCCCGTGGTATATGAATGGATAGACCGGCTTCGCGGGAGGGCGGGCTCGTGATGCTTTCCGATGTGGCGGTGCGCAGACCGGTGACCACTTCCATGTTTTTTCTGGCAATGGCGATGTTGGGCCTCATCTCGTGGACCAGATTGCCTGTGCAGCTGTTTCCCGAGTTGATTTTCCCGGAGGTCTTCGTTTCACTTGTCCTTCCTGGCGCATCACCTGAACAGATAGAACGTGAACTGGTGATCCCAACAGAGGCCGAAATCGGAAAACTCGAAGGGATCCAGGAGATCGAATCCTTCGCGTTGGCGAACACCGGAGGTGTACGCGTGTCCTACGCCCCGGATGTGGACATGAAATTTGCGCTCCTGCAGTTAGAGAACCGGGTGAATCGGCTGCTTCCGGGATTTCCCCAGCGCACCAGCGCTACGGTCAGGCGCTTCGATTCATCTGATTTGAGCAGTTCGGTGATGCAACTGCACGTGCTTGGCGAGGGGGATCTGAACTGGCTCAGAGACTTCACCGAAGAGGAAATTCGGCCGAAGCTCGAGTCAATAGATGGGGTCGTCAACGCAGAAGTGATGGGAGGCAGACAAAGCGCAGTAGAGATTATTCTGAATCCACTTCTCCTGCAGGCGCACCGGTTAACCGTGGGGCAGGTGCGCTCAAGGATCAATGCGTTCAACCGCCGCAGGGAATATCTGGGCAGAGTTTTCGACGGAGAGCAGGCCTATTCGGTCAGTGTTCAGGGACAGTTTCAAGACCTGAAGGAAATCCAGGATCTGGTACTCAAGCCAGAAATTCCTTTGCGGCTCGGAGACGTTTCAAAGGTCCGATACGGACTGCAGGAGCAAACCACACGACACAGGGTCAATGGGAAACCTTCGGTTGGCATCCGGATTCAGAAAGACGATGAGGCCAATCTCATCGAAGTTGCTGAGGCAGTTGAGTCGGCCCTTGTACGTTTGAACGAGGAGTTCAAGACGGAAGGCGTAGAACTGGGGGTGAGTTCGAGCCAGGCGGAACTGATGAATGAGGCGCTTTCCACACTCAAACAGGCCGCGGTGGTCGGAGCCATTCTGGGCCTGATCGTTCTGTTCTTTTTTTTACGCAATTTCCGATTTGTTTCCGTTCTGATCCTCGCCATTCCCGTTTCCCTCCTGATCACATTCAATCTGATGTTCGCCTGGGACCTGTCGATAAACGTCTTGTCTCTTTGCGGGCTGGCCCTTGCCGTAGGCATGCTCACGGATAACGGGATTGTGGTGATGGAGAGCATTTTCAAGCATTTCGAAGAAGGTAAGTCTGCGGGTGAGGCAGCTCGGCAGGGAACCGCCGATGTAAGTCGCGCGGTGGTGGCCTCCACAGCGACCACGGTGACCGTTTTTCTTCCGGTAGTGTTCATCCAGAGCGACGCGCAGGATCTCCTGCGGGAACTCGCCCTGTCCATGACCTTCCCCTTGCTCGCCTCGTTGCTGGTGGCGCTCACTCTGGTGCCTGCGCTTGCGGCCAGAACGCTTACAGTAGACACGCCGCGGCCGCCGGGCGCGGGCTCTCTAATGGAGAAATACACACTCATTCTGAAGGCCTGTCTGCGACACCGTGTGCTGGTGACACTTGGAATCGGCGCTGCGGTAGTGATCACGCTTGTCGTATCGCTCTTTTACATGCTGCAGCAAGAGGTCAGGCGAGAAGAGACGAGATTTACCGTATATGTGGATCTGCCAGAGGGCGCAACGCTGGAGGCTACTGACGAGGTGGTCGGGCAGGTCGAATCGGCCGTAAAGGAACTGGACGGAATGGATCGTTTCACCACGAGCGTTCAGGAGTCCCAGGCAAGCCTCACGGTGATGCTGCACAATCGATCCGACCGACCGGGCGAGATCACCCTCGATGAGATCAAATCGAAACTGGATGAGCGCACGCAGACAATCGCCGGCGGCGTGGTTGGGTATCAGCCAAAACCAAGGGCTGGAAGGGGCGGCGGAGGAAGAGGCGTGGGCGTGCGTCGGCATTCATCGGGAGGATTCAATCTCGCAGGAGGAACGATCTCGGAGCAGATGGTGGTGCGAGGATACGATTTTACAACTTTGAAGATGTTAGCCGACGACCTGGTCTTCAGATTGCAGGAGTTGGAGGAAGTGGATCCAAACAGTGTCCGGCCCGATGTGGAAAGAGGCGCGTCCGAAGTACAGGTCATTCCGAACGCCGAGGCCATGTTCGACCGGGGGCTGCGGGTTGCCGATGTCCTGAATGCGGTAGGGGATGCTCGGGTAGACGGATTCCGGACGACAGTGCCATTTCTTGCCGATAATTCAACCGAAGTGCCTGTTGAAGTGCGTACGACCGAAAACGCAAGCGAAGTCAAATATGGACTTGCAGACCTGAAGGAATCGAAGATCCTCAATGCAACTGGCGAATTCGTCCCGCTGGATGAGGTTTCAAGAGTCCGTACGGATGCCGGGCGCAGCAGCATTCTGCGTACGGATCAGTCCAGGCGCATCGTGGTCAATTACCAGTTTCCCGATGAGGTCCTGGATTCTCAGCCCAGACTGGACGCCGCGAGAGACATCGTTACGACGACCGTTCGGGACATGCTTCTGCCACCAGGTTATACGGTTGAGATTGTCGAAGCAGAGGAAGATACGATCTACTACTGGATGATGGGTGTGGCCGCAATCCTGGTGTATATGATTCTGGCATCTCTATTCGAATCTTTTTCATCTCCCATCATCATCCTTTGCACTTTGCCGCCGGCCGTTGTGGGATCCTGCTGGGCGTTAATGATGTCCGGTACCGGGCTCAGTCAGCAGGAAGGGCCTATGGCGCTCCTCGGGTTCATTGTCCTGGTCGGAATTGCGGTAAACAATGGAATCATCCTCATAGACGCCATCGGTACGCTCAGAACCAAACGGGGATTTCGCAGGGAGCGAGCCGTGCTCACCGCGGGCAGATCCAGAGTCCGCCCGATCTTGATGACGTCCGCAACGACCCTGCTAGGTGTACTGCCCCTGGCATTGAAGTTTGGAGGAGACTTCGAGATCTGGCCACCCTTCGCAATCACCGTGCTAGGGGGACTTACGGTCTCCATGTTCTCCACATTGATCTTCATTCCAGTGGTTTACATGGGGCTCGATCAGGTCAAGACCTGGCTCGAAGACATCGGCTTTGTGGGTGTGGCATTGGCCACTCTGGCTGCTGCTGCCGGCGCATACGGCACCTACACGCGATATGAAAGTCTGTTTTGGGGTGTGCTGGTTCTACTTCCATTCTGGATCGGTTGTCTAGGGCTGGTCTGGTCGGTCATACGCGTCCATCGTGCCAGGGTCGCGGCCAGTTTTATTTCGCAGCCGGTCAACAGGATACAAATCAGAAATTTGACCAAAATTTACGGCGCTCCGGGCAGATTCAGAAGAGACTGGGCAAGATATGAGAGGCGGAAGGCACGAAATTCAGACGTGGCACTGGATCCTCAGGAGCGGAAGGCCTTGATCGATTCGCTGTCCTGGAAGATCCCTCTGACCGGGCTCCTCCTCTATTTCTCCACCTATTTCGAAGACGGCTTGTGGATCTACCTCCACGCACTGGCAATGGCGGCACAATTCACGCATCTGGGTCGATGTGTGTCCAGCTTGTGGAAGGTGTCTTTTCCAACCTGGTGTCTGCGGACCGGGCGAATAATTGCCCCCAGAATTCTGCCTGTGGCGTTCCTCGTTTACATCCATATCAAATTGAATCTGCCATCCGTGACCGCGGCTTCATCTGCTGCCTGGCTTTTGTTTCTGTTGCTGACCTATCTCGGAAAGCGGATGAAGTCGAGAGGGATGAATCTGGACAATCTCTCCGGGCGATTCGCCTGGCTGCGAAAACTGGTCTACCGTGGCGTAGCAGCGCTCCCTGTAGTGGGTGTAGCCCGCCCGGAGTTCCAGGCGCTCGCCGGTGTCGATCTCGATATTCGGCGAGGGATGTTCGGTTTGCTCGGCCCGAACGGAGCGGGCAAGACCACCCTGATGCGTATTCTCTGTCAGGTGCTGGAACCCAGTTACGGATCGGTGATCATCGAGGGGAAAAATCTGATGCTGGACGGGCGCGTACAGGGTCTGATTGGCTACCTACCCCAGCATTTCGGCTATTATGCGCACCTTTCAGCATACGACTTTCTGGATTACAGGGCCTTGCTGGAGGGGTTCAAGGATGGGGTGGAAAGAAACGCAAGGGTGCTGGAATGTCTCGAGCAGGTGAATCTGAGAGACAGAATGGACGATCCAGTAGGTTCCTTCTCCGGCGGGATGCGACAGCGGGTGGGTATTGCGCAGACACTGCTCCACATGCCACAGGTCATCGTAGTGGACGAACCAACGGCCGGTCTCGATCCAATGGAACGTATCCGGTTCAGAAATCTCCTGGCAACGGTCAGCCAGGATCGAATCGTTGTGTTCTCAACACACATCGTTGAAGACATTTCCGGCAGCTGCAACAACCTGGCAGTACTCGACAGGGGACAAGTGCTATACACCGGATCGCCCCTGGAGATGCGTGAACTGGCACAGGACAGGACCTGGGAATCCGTATTGGCAGAAGAGCGGTTCTTGAAGGCAGAGTCCCACCTCCAACCGATCGCCCACATGCGAACACCCGACGGCGTGCGGGTAAGGTATCTCTCGGACGACCCCTCACCTGATCTGGATCCTGTTTTGGTGGATCCGACCCTGGAGGATGCTTACCTGTATCTGCTTCGTCGCGGGAGGATTCCGGCATGTTGACCTGGCGGGATCTGTTGTCCAGCGCCATCAGACTATACCGCCTGAGTTTCCGGCTCGTGTTTCACAAGAAACTTATTTTCATGACAGCAGGCATTCTGGTCTACTATGGCATCCTGTATACGCTTGCTGTGGTCAGGCCGGGTGAAGGATTCAGTGTACGACAGGCACTGCACGTTCTTGTCGAGATTCCAGGTGCGGTTCTGGCAATTTATCTGACCATGGATCTCGTTGCAGGTGAACGGGACCGGAATACGCTGGAGGTCCTTTTCAGCGCGTCCATGTCTCACTACAAGATCTGGGTTACCCGAATGCTTGCCGTCTACGTCGTTCTCCTCGTTACACTGGTTGGCATGAGCACCTTGTCCTATTACCTTTTTGCTGAATTTCCCTTTCTTCTGGGCGGCCTGAACGCCTTCCTGCCGGCTTTTCTAATTGCGAGTCTCACCTTTTTCTTCTCGGTGACTTGCCGAAGCGGGAATGCAGCAGGCATGCTTTCACTGGGCGTTTTGGTCCTGATCCTCATCACGTCAGACCCAGACATTCTGGGCGATACCGTATTCTTTGTATTTCTGAACCCATTCGATCCGCCTATGGGTATGGAGGAGATGATGTGGGACGACCGGGTCCTGATCAACAGACTGGGGATACTGGCGACCGGATGTCTGCTCCTGTTCCTTGGACTCCGCAGAATGGAAAGACGGGAACGCCTCCTCAATTAGGGGACCAAGACACATTCAAGCGGCAAGTACAGAACAAAAGGCGCCGATCCGATAAGGATCGACGCCAGGAAAAGGCAACTATACCGACACACACTTGTCAGTTATGGGTATCCCGAATCAATTTAGCGGAATTCGGAAGTGAGGGACCCTTTCAGGTGAGTTTCTGCACGGCCGTTGGGCCGTTTGGATGCAGTGGGAGGTCTGCCGTACCGTTGGAAACCGCATAGACCGTTTCTCTGACCGTGCAAGCCCGCAAATTGATGACATAACACACCCGCGATCTGTCCCATCTATTTTTGGTCGCAACTTCAACTATCGATTTGTGAATTTCCTCAGCCGTGGTCCCGAATGGAAATCTCAATTGTTCAGCCATTGTCCTGACACCTCCTGAAATAGCGTGTAAGCCTACATCTATATAATATGCATGTTACGGGCTCCGTGTCAAGATCGTCTGTCCGGGAGCCTGAAATACATGAAATTTTTGACAAATAAAAAAGCCCCTTCCCTGGGGCTTTGCGGCATCTATTAGATAGCGGGAGATTCTTCCCTGAAACCCGACCATCCTCACCGAATCCACGATTACAGCAACGACAAGACCTGTGCGGCTGAAATGTTCGCCTGCGCGAACATAGATATTCCTGCCTGATTCAGTATTTGAGCTCTGGAAAAGGCAGACACCTCGGTAGCCAGATCCGCATCTCTTATGGTTGCGTCGGAAGCCTTGTCATTTTCCATCATCACACCGCTTGCCCGGATATTGAACGACAGTCGGTTTTGAATGGCGTCCAGATCTCCCCGCGCCCGAGTGACCTGGTTGATTGCAAGGTCTACAGGTGCAATGGCCCCCTGAGAGGAAGACAGTGTGGAAAGGGACAGGCCGCTCAGGTTCAGCCTCGCACTCGACGCTCGCATGTCAGCAATATTCGTTTCGATTCTGTGATCGGCCCCATTGTCCGGTCCAACCTGAAATGTTCCGCCGGTACCGGACTCAACCAGAAGGGTCCGATTGTTCAGATCACTGTCCCTGTATCCATCCGTTGCCGGCTGAGACAATGTTGCGCCTCTTGACCCGCTCAGGGTGAGTTGGATTCCCAGCCGATCAAAGTTGGCCACAATGCTGGTCCCCGTAGCAACCACCTGTCCTACAGTATCCAAATCCAGTGCCGGTCTGACATTCAGCGTTTGGGAAACGATTCCGTTCGTAGCCGTAATTTCACCATCTCCTGCGGCATCTATGAATGTGTAGGTACCCGCATCGGCCCCGGAGGTCTGCACGTTCACCACGCCGGTGCTGGCGAGGTCGAGTGCATCCGACACGCCCAGGTTCTGACTCACCGTATTACCAAATCCTGCAAGAAGCGTGGAGTTGTTGTAGGTCGTTGCGGTAGCCACACGATCGATTTCCGTAACAAGCTGCGTAAACTCTGCGGTCAGCGAAGCACGGTTGCTGTCGTTGATCGTTGAGGAAGCCGACTGAACGGACAGCTCACGCATTCTGAGCAGGATGCTGTTGATTTCGCTCAGGGCACCCTCGGCTGTTTGAACACTTGAATTCAACTCATAAGTGCAATTTGTCAGAGCGGTTTGTAAAAAGGTCA
>Ga0114999_10000480_pt1 | contig 59416 bp, 39 predicted proteins | sample ArcticOcean_MG_C_3_FD_89820 | JGI IMG/M metagenome (GOLD analysis project Ga0114999, IMG submission 89820) | Marine microbial communities from western Arctic Ocean - ArcticOcean_MG_CB8_126 | ecosystem: Environmental > Aquatic > Marine > Oceanic | place: Arctic Ocean: Canada Basin | collected...
GGCCACAAAGAACAACGGTCAAGCCGAACAGCGACCGAAAAGATTGAAATTCTAGACCTCACCGACTCCGCCACACAACGGCTTTCCGGACAGGCTCCTAGGCCGACACGTCACCTGCAATTACTCGATGGGGTCAAAAGGCACTTCTATAGAACAAGACGGAACGAGGAATCTGGGCATGCGAATCCCTGAAAGCATCGACGTTCGGAAGTTGGCAGTGGCCATTCCGTTTTTGGTTGTTGCTCTGCCCGTCGCGATCCTTATCTGGCAGGATGACCGATTCTGGCCCGATCGCGACAAATTGAAGCAACTGGAAGACGCCGGAGCAATGATCGCCCGCCGAGAAAATGGCGTGGCATTCAGTGCCGATTTTTCCATTCCCGAATTCGAGAATCAACACCTGAAGTTCCTCCGCGAAATGCCCGATCTGTCAATCTTGCGGCTGGCGGACAGCCAGATTACTGCGGCGGCTATGGCGGACGTTGGAGCTTTGTCGAAACTCACAGTACTCGACCTCAGTGGCACGCAGCCGCTCGGCGAGGAATTATCGAACCTGCAACGCCTGTCGCGTCTCAATGACCTATCCCTTTCCCGGAGAAAAATTTCCAGAACGGAGCTGCAACACGTGGGCCAGGTGGTTCAGTTGCAGGTGTTGAATGTCAGCGATACCGACATCGATGATGAGGGTCTGGCAATGCTGTCAGAACTTGATGCACTCACACATCTGACTCTGGTGAACTGTCGCAATATTACCGATGCCGGCCTGCAACATCTTCGAGGTTGTGGCAGCCTTATCAACCTGAACCTGTCAGGTTGCCGTGGGGTGACGGACATGGGGATAGAGCACCTTGAGGAAATGGTAAAACTCAAGGTGTTGCACCTCGATGGCACGAGTTTCACGCCCTCCGGACTGCGGAGAATTGAGAAGGAGTTCCCAACGACTGAATTGTACGCAGATCCCAGCACGTTATCCTGGTTTCGCTTTGTCGACGAGTGGAGCGCCACGGGACGTTGGGATGACGATTACAACCTTGTGTCCTTGAGTTTTAATGACACTGTCGTTCCGGATTCCGTATTCGAAGAATTGAAGAACCGGGCGGAATCCCGCAGTATCCAGTGGTTGTCACTCAATGAAGTGGAGATTACCGAACGAGGAATCAAGCATGTTGCCGACCTGAAGGAACTCGAAATACTGAATCTGGGCGGAACGCCACTAACTGCCGCCGGACTGGCGCACCTTTCGACGCTGCCGAACTTGAAACGGCTTCACTTGTGGGGTACGCAACTCACGGAGCAGGATCTGGTTCATCTGCAAGGGATGACCAACCTCGAAAGCCTCTCCATCGGAACCCCGCTCACAGACGCCGGGCTGATCCACTTAAGAGGTCTCACAAATCTTACTTCCCTGGATCTGGGCGGTACCCAGATCGACGGTTCCGGGCTGGTGCATTTGAGCGGTATGGCCAAACTTGAGTTGCTGGATCTTCGTCAAACCCAACTGACAGATGCCGGACTGGTTCACGTGGCAACCTTACAGAAGTTGCAGCATTTGTATGTTTGGAAAACCAAAGTGACGGGTGATGGAGTGCAGCGGTTGAAGAAATCTCTGCCGGAATTGAAGGTGATGGGACCGTAAGCATCTTCGCGTGAAAGGCAGACGAACGAACTGTACGGCGTTTCGGCACGGTATGAAAAATTCCTCGTCTCGCTGTTGTGGTACGCTGCTGCGAAATTCACGGGCGATCGGCTTGCAGAAATTGACGCGCGGGGCGACTATAGGGGGTCATGACAACAATCCCGGTTGACGATTCCGTGGCTTGTGGCTGAAACCTGACCTTGAATTGTATTCACCCTTCCTCACACTGCCCGCAGCTGACGGAGTTTCCCGTATGTCGACACCGGCTGTCGATTTGACCCGCCGAACGGAGTCACCCGGACCGCGATTCACTCCCGCAGAAGTCGAGCAGTTCCAGCGCGACGGCTACGTAATCGTCCGCGCGCTGGCCGATGCGGAATTGTGCCGTCAAATGCTCGACGCGACGCATGAAGGAGTACTCAAAGAGGTTGAGCCGCTGGAATACGAGGCAGACCTGCATTATCCCGGCTCGCCAACTTCGCGCGAATCCGACGGAGGCCGCACCATTCGACGGCTCAAACAGGCACACTCAAGGCATTTCGCATTCACCGATTGGGTCCAACGTCCCGGACTCACCTGCCGATTACAGCAGTTGTTAGGCACGCCGATTATCGCGCCGTTGGCCCATCACAACTGCATTATGACGAAACAACCGCACTTCAGCAGCGATACCGGTTGGCATCAGGACATTCGCTACTGGTCGTATGCGCGACCGGAATTGATTAGCGTGTGGACGGCGTTGACACCGGAACGGCCGGAAAATGGTTGCCTGAAACTGATTCCCGGATCGCACACCATCGTCTTCGACCACACACGGCTCGATGAAGACTTGTTTTTGCGAACTGATGTTCCGGAAAACCAGACGCTGATCGAAAACGCCATTTCCGCCGAACTCGATCCCGGCGACGTGCTGTTTTTTCATTGCCGAACTCTGCATGCAGCCGATCGAAACCGGAGCGACGCGACGAAAGTTTCCGTCGTGTTCACATTTCGACCGGGCGACAACCCGCCGACGGCCGGCACGCGGTCGGCATCGTTGCCGGAGCTGCTAATACCTGCCGAGTGAATTGAACCCACGTCCATTTTGTCAATGGAGATTCTGTAAAGATGACGGATGAGAGCTCGCTGTACGAACGACTGGGCGGCGTCTATGCAATCGCGACAGTTGTCGACGACTTCATCGATCGCGTGATGGCCGATGCCCGGCTCAACGCCAACGCGAAAGTTGATGAAGCGCACCACAAAGTCGCCCCGGCGGGGTTTAAGTATCTGGTGACCGAACAGGTCTGTGAAGCGACCGGCGGACCGCAGCGATACACGGGAAAGACAATGGCCGATTCACACGGCGAGTTGGATATTACCGAAAGCGAATGGCAGGCGTTCCTCGACGACTTCAAGCAAACGTTAGAAAAATTCAGCGTCCCCGAGCAGGAGCAATCGGAGTTGTTCGCGATTGTGAAAAGCACAAAAGGCGATATCGTGAAGAGTTCGTAAAAAATGAAAAACCACGGAGACACTGAGGCACGGAGAAGTAAAGCGGCTGAAGCAACCAGGTTCTACTCTTGACGCAAAGACGCGATGACGCAGAGCCAACGCAAAGAGGTTTCGCTTCACCCGCACCCCACCAGACAGTATTGTACTTAAAACAAGATGATTCTCTGCGAGTCTTTGCACCTTCGTGTTATTGCGTCAAAAGAAAAAAGCCTCCGATGATTGAAATGATCTCCGTGTCTCCGTGTCTCCGTGGTTTATCCGCAATTACAGTTTGAGAAACAGTTTCGAGTCCCGACGAATTATGTCATTCGATCTGATCAATCCGGCATATCTGGCCATCGGCGCTGTGGGTCTTGCGCTGCCGGTGTTGGCGCATTTGCTCAGCAAGAAGAAGTATGACGTCATCGACTGGGGTGCGATGCAGTTTCTGGAATTGGGCCGAAATGCACGACGAAAGATTCGGCTCGAACAGTTGCTGCTGATGCTGCTGCGCATGGCGTTGATCGCACTGATCGCGCTGGCCTTGGCTCGCCCTTGGGTTTCCGGCGGAATGTTTACCAATCTGGTCTCCACACAAAGTCGCGACGTCGTGTTTGTCATCGATGGTTCCTACAGCATGGGTTGGGAAGGCAAAGCGACAACTCCACATGCGGCGGCTCAGCAGTGGATTCGCGAGTTTCTGGAAGAACTCAACCCCGGTGACACGGTTTCGCTGCTCGATGCCCGGGATCTCGTGCGGCCGGTGATCGAGTCGCCGACACAGGACTTCCGCTTCGTCCGCGAACAGCTCGATGCGCTGCCGCCGCCATCGGGTTCGTCGAATCTGGCGGAAGCGACGGCACAGGCTGTCAGTATGCTCAGTCGAACCAGCAACCTGGCGCGTGACGTGATTGTGCTGACCGACGGACAGGCACGCGGCTGGTCGCCGGCAGACGAAAACCGCTGGGCGCGGTTCGACGACTTGTTGGAACAACCTGCGGTTCGTCCCAACGTGTGGGTTATCGACGTGGCCAGGCACGATTCGCCGGAGTTGCCGAACTTTGCCGTTGGCCACCTGGAGCTATCGCGCGACCTGACCGTCCCCGACTCACCGGTACGCATCAAGAGTAAGGTGATGTATTCCGGGGGCAAAGAGGCGGTCAACCGGAAGGTCTTTCTGGAAATCGATGGGCAGCGGCTTGCCGAAAAAACACTCAACATCAAACTGCAGCCTGCGGGTGAAGCGAGCGTCGAATTTGAATACCGTCCGAAATCGACCGGCTCGCAACTATTGAGCATCGTACTCGCCGACGACAATCTACCGGGCGATAATCGGGCCGACGCCGCGTTGTCGGTCGTCCCTGCACTCCCGGTGCTGTTGATTGACGGCGACCCCAACCCGGAATTGTTCCGCCGTGAAACTTTCTTTGCCAAAGCCGCCTTGAGCGCCACATCGAACGAGGCGCCGTGGGTGAGAGCCGATGTGCAAGACCAGGCAGAGTTTGACACAACGACGCTCGATAACTACGAAGTCGTCGTGCTAGCCAACGTATCGGAATTGACCAACGCGCAGGCGACCGCGGTCAAACAATTCGTTCAGCGGGGTGGCGGATTGATTGTGGCTTTGGGCGACAAGGTGAATGCCGACAGCTACAACCGGCTGCTCTACGGAGACGGAAACAGTCTGTTGCCGGCCCAACTGGAATCGATCGACCGCGACAAGACCGCAGAGGATAATGCGGACGGCGAACGGACGGGAACACGCGTTAGCCCGGCCAGTCTCGAGTTGCCCTGGATGCGATCATTCGATGTGGAGAGTGGCGTTGACTTTTTGAATACGCGTTTCGAGAGTTGGTGGGTCGTGAAACCATCTGACGGCAAACCGGATGAAAATGTCGCTGATCCGCCGGACGTGGCAGCAGATGACGCGACTGCGGCGGACAATGCCGATTCGGAAACGCAGCCAGTTGATGTCTCAATGCCGTTGGTCCCTGCGTATTTAACGAGTGGCGCACCGCTTCTCGTGACACGCAATTATGGACGCGGGGCGGTCATCCTGATGACTTCATCGATCGATCGCGACTGGGGAACACTTCCCACGCAGAGGGACTTCGTCCCGTTCTTACACGAACTCGTATTCTTTTTGGCCGCTCAAAAATCGTCGCGAAATGTCGAAGTCGGCATGCCGTTGATTCTGCCGGTCGCTGCTGATTTCTCCTATCGACAGCACCAATTCGTCGGCCCGGGCGAGACAGAGTTCGCAGCAGAGCAGGCCGGCGACGAGTTGCGACCGCTGGTTCGCCTCTCAGACACGCGGCTGCCGGGTACCTACGAGATGCGCCGCAAGGGAGGTGCGGCTGCAGAGAAGGGGAACGAACGTCGGCAGGAGAGCTTCGTTGTCAATTTCGACCGCGGCGAATCTGACCTCGCACCGCTCGAACGGGGCGACAAGATCGTTTTGTCTAAAGGCAAACCACCGGAACAGCGAATGTCGTTCGTCAAGACGCAGCAGGAATTGAAAGAGCAGATGTTTTCTGACAATTCCAGCATGGAATTCTGGAAGTTTCTGATGTTCATTTTCCTCGGGATTCTCGTGTTTGAACTGGTGATGACCCGCAGATTGGTCAAAGGTGGTCACTCTGAAATTGAAATGCCGATTGAGGGCGCCGCCGCAGAGGAAGGGACAACGACCGCGCGGCCGCAGCCGGTCGCATGAACGCCGCTGTTTGAATTAGCATCGTGTGAAAGCCTATTGTCGTAGTGGTGGCTTCCAGCCGCCAAGTTGCATCAATTTGTGCGGCGGCTGGAAACCACCACTACGGGACATCCGACATTTTTTTATCGCTCGGTCCTTAGCAACAATGCCTACAAGTCAATTTCTCTGGCAGGGCCTGGAATGGTCGTGGTCGCTGGCCTTCTGGCTGGTGGCAATCGCGACCGCTGTGGGGCTGATCATCCTGCTGATGCAATACGAGCGGCGACTAATCCCCAAGCGGGTTGGTAACACGCTGCTCGTACTCCGGTTGGTTGTGTTGACTGTCCTCTTGCTGACCCTGCTGCAACCGATCGTCGCCCGCAGAATCGATCACGAACACACCGGCCGCGTGTTGGTTGCCGTCGATCTTTCCGAAAGCATGGAAACGGCCGACGGACATGCCGGCAAGGGAGAAAAACTGCGTTGGGCACGCGCGATGGGAATGATTGGCAACGCGGCAACCAACGATCGCATCGATCGATGGATCAAGGCGTTTGACGAGGGACGCGTGCCGAAGTGGGTCGATGAAAATGAAGCCGCCGATCCAGCCCTTGCCAGGACGCGAAGGGAAAACCTCGAAGGGATCTTCTCGCAGATCGATCAGTTGCCCAGGAAGGAAATCGCCCGGCGATTACTCACCGGCACGTCGTCGCCGTTGCTGCCACAACTGGAAGAAGTTGCGAATGTTGAACTGATTGTCTTTGCTGGAAATGCAAACTCATCCGACAAGGAGACTCTCGAAACAACGGTCAAACTTCCGCCGGTCACTCTGTTAACCGGCGTTTCCGACTTATCGCAAGCGATGTCAACGCGCGCGGCCGACAGTTCGTCGTCGCCCGTTGTTGGCATGGTGCTATTGACCGACGGTCGCGATAACAGCGACCGCGATGCGGTCGTCGAGGCAGCGCGGTTGGGGCAGAATTCGACACCTGTCTTCCCGGTCATTTTCGGTTCAAAATATCGCCCGAAGGATCTCGCGATTGCGAATCTCGATTACGTCCCCACCACTTTCAAAGATGACAAATCGCTACTCACGGCCACGTTGAATACCGCGGGATACGAAGGCGAGGAAATCGAAGTCATCCTGGAGCAGGAAGGCGAAGAGCCCGTAACGAAGATGGTCACGCCCGACTCGACCATCGCTTCTGTCGAGTTCGATTTAAAAACGGTCAATGTCGGCCGTCACAAGTACACACTTCGCATGGACCCGCGGCCCGGTGAAACGCGCGACGACAATAACTCAAAAACGTTTGCCGCCACGGTGACCGACGACACCGTTCGTGTGTTGGTGCTCGAAGGGGCAGCGCGTTGGGAGTTTCGCTTCATCAACAATGCGCTGGAACGCGATCCGCGCGTCGATGTGAAGGGCGTCGTGTATCGGCAGCCGTATTTGGGAATTCTTCAAGACACGTTTTTTCCGCGAACGCTCAAACTTCCGGACGCTGCCGACGATCTTGCCGAATCTCCATTTGCCGAACCGGACCTGGTCATTCTGGGAGATGTGGCCCCCGGCGACATTCCTGAGGTTGGCTGGCAAATGCTGGAGAAGTTTGTAGACGAATCGGGGGGAACGCTGGTGTTTCTTGCTGGCAAACAGCATTTCCCGCTTGCTTATCAATCGGAAATTGTCGAGCGGCTACTGCCGATGACTGAACTGCGGCCGATCAACCTCGACGGCGCAACGGCCAAGGCTCCACCGTCGGAACGCGGATTTCACCTCAAGTTGACGGCGGAGGGCGAGGACATGGACGTCATGCAGTTCGACCCCGATTCAAAAGAGAACCGAGACATTTGGGCCGGACTCGCTGGCCACACCTGGGGACTGCTGGGCGAAGCCAAACCGGGTGCGAACGTGTTTGCCTATGCAATTCAGCCGGGAGAAGAAGACAATCTGGAGAACGAGCGAAAAAACGCAGTCATCGTGCGGCAACACTTTGGGGCCGGGCAGGTTGTGTGGATCGGCATCGACAGCACGTGGCGATGGCGGCATCGGGTGGGCGATAAGTATCACCACCGCTTCTGGGGACAGCTCGCCCGTTGGTCGGCGGAGAACAAGGCGTCCGCCGGCAACGAGTTCGTCCGTTTTGGACCCGACCGCAGCGATGTCGAAGTGGGTGACGACGCCGTCATTCGCGCACAATGGACTCAGGCGTTCTTAAGAAAGAACCCCAACATTAAGGCGCGTGCGATTATTCACCGGGCCGTCGATGCCGAAAGTGAACCGCCCTTCGCCGAAATTCAATTAGACGCAATCGACACCCGCCCGTTGATTCACGAAGCCCGTGCCGTTGCTTTACCGCCCGGCGAATACCGCGTCACACTCGTTGTTGAAAACGCCGATGTCGGCTCCGAAGAAATCACGGCCGTGCTTTACGTCAACGAAAAGTCAACTCCCGAGCTAAGCGACCTGAGCGCGAACCGTGAACTGTTGGCACAAGTGGCCGACGTCTCCGGCGGCCGCCTGTTTTATCCCGACGAAGTCGGCGGAATTGCCGAATTGTTCCGCGACCCGAATTTCACTTCCGAGGAACGCACCGAGACCCGCTTGTGGGACCATTGGCTGGTCATTCTGATCTTCTTCGCCCTGCTGACAAGCGAATGGGTTGTCCGGAAGTTAAACGGCCTGCCGTGACGGGGTTGCGGGAATCGGTTAACCTGTACGCAATATGGGTTCATTGTCCGCGTATTGGGAGAACAGCATGGCCAAGGCCGACTTTCGCGATCGCTTGCTTGAAGGTCTCGGCGGGAAATGGCCGGAACCGTGTCCGCTGAATGTTCGCCTCCGCGAGACGACAAAGCAGGACGGGTTCACGATTCACTCGATGTACTACGATTCCGAACCGGATGATCCGATTCCGGCGATGCTGCTCGTTCCCGATGGGGTGACAGCGAAAAATCCGGCACCGGCCATTGCAATCTGGCATCAACATGCCGGGCAATGGCATCTGGGGAAATCCGAACCGGCCGGCCTGGCGGGCAACCCGATGCATCACACCGGCGCTGCACTTGCCCGCGAAGGATATGTCGTACTCTGTCCCGATGCCCTCTGCTTTGAGGATCGGCAGGATCCAACAAAGAAACTCAAGGGCGGCAACTACGAACGCTTCGAGTTCCTGCGGTACGTCGTCGCCGGAAAGTGCATGGCGTGGAAGAACATTCTCGATATGAAACGCGCGGTCGATTTCCTCGTCAGTCGGCCTGAAGTTGTTAAGGACAAGATCGGATGCTACGGACATTCGATGGGATCGACACATACGTGGCTAATTGGCCCGTGGGAAGAGCGGCTAAAGTGTCTGGTCGGCAATTGTTGTTTGCCCACATACAAAGCCATCCACCGCAATCACATGCTGCATTGCTTTCCGAATTTCGTTCCGGGCATTTTCGGGCACGGCGACACGCCCGACATCGCCGCGCTGATCGCCCCGCGGGCATTGCATATGAATTTCGGCGAAAACGATGGTGGCAGCCCGATCGATGAAGTTCGCGCAGGCGTGAAGGTCATCGAAAACGCATACGCTTCCATGCACGCGGATAAGAACTTCAGCTACTTCATCGAAGATGACACCGGACATGTCCTCTCGGACGAAATGTGGAAGCGAACGAAAGACGTGTTCGCGAAGCATCTGCACTAAATCGAATTCTGTGTTGGGATACTTAGCTGCGATGCAATGCATTGCAGAAACAGCGAGTCGTTGACTCGCAGCTATTGAAATCGAACATACAGGGAAGGCACCATTGATGGACGCTTTAAGTTGTCTGAAGGAAATGATCGCATTCGAATCGACGAGCGCACTGTCAAACGCGCCGGTGAGCGACTACGTGGAGACAACGCTCAAGTCGCTCGACTTCGCAACCGAACGCGTCGACTTCGACGACGCCGCCGGCGTGCGGAAGGTCAATATTATTGGCAAGAAAGGCAGCGGCGGCGGTGGGCTGGCCTATTTCGGACACACCGACGTTGTTCCCGCCGATCCGTGGCTCTTCGATGACCATGGGCCGTTCACGCCCACGGTCAAGGGCGACCGGCTTTACGGTCGTGGCAGTTGCGACATGAAAGGTTCGATTGCCTGCATGATCGACGCCGCGAGACAAGTCTCGGCAGCTGATTTGAAGCAGCCGATTTACATCACCTGCACGGCCGACGAAGAGGTGGGATACGGCGGCGCGCAACAAGTGGCCGAACGTTCGGAGCTATTCCGCGAGATGGTCGCCGGTGACAGCCACGGCATCATTGGCGAGCCGACCATGCTCGAAGTGGTTTACGCGCACAAAGGAACGTACGGCATCCGCGCGACATCGCACGGCAAGGCGGCGCATTCGAGTACGCGCGAAGGGCTGAACGCGAATTTGGCAATGATTCCGTTCCTTACGGAAATGAAACGAATTCATGACGAAACCGAGGCCGACCCCGCCTGGCAGCACGACGAATTCGATCCGCCCACGATCACCTGGAACATCGGAATCAACGACCACACCAAGGCGGTCAACATTACACCGCCGCAAAGTGTGTGCACGGTTTACTTCCGCCCCATGCCGGGGCAGAAACCCGATGAACTGCTCGACCGCGTCCGGGCTGCAGCAGAAGAACACGGCCTTGAGTTGGAAGTCAAATCGCGTGCGAATCCGCTTTACGTTCAGCCCGATTCTCCCTTCGTGAAGGCAATGCTGGAACTCGCCGACCGTACGACACCGCGCACGGTTGCCTATGGAACCGACGGAACGATGTTTACGGCCTTAAAACAATTGATTGTCTTCGGCCCCGGCGACATCGCACAGGCGCATACCCACGACGAATGGATCGCGTTGGAACAAGTGGAACGCGGCGTCGAAATGTTCGGCCGTGCGATTAAGAAATGGTGCATGTGATTGCCGGTACCATTTGATCGCGCGGAAGCGGGTGAACGATGGATTACATGATCGATGAACCTGCATCACGTTCGATACGAAAGAGATTCGGTCTCGCGGCGGCGATGATTCTGACCGTCGCGGGGTGTCACTTCACTGCCGTTCTTGCGTGCTACTTCGCAGTGGAGTATGAATCTGAGAAGTTCACCTCATTCACGCTACTAAATATGGGTAGCAGTGGAGAGCCTGAGACAAGATCGGAGGCCATATCGTGGCTGGGGGTCCTGGGGCTTGTTGTCTTGACATTTCCGGTGGGTTGGCTGGCCTGCTGCGGATCGCTCGGTAAACCGGAGGTGTTGATCGCAATCATCGCAGCCAACAGCCTGTTTTGGGGGTGCGTGTTTTACCTTCGCTATTACTTCATGAAACACGCGACGTGACGTGGGTGTGACGAGCCGCGAGAGTTGAGAACGGTTGAGAACGTCGGCATAACGGATACACGGTTTCGTCCGTCGGTTTGTCCTACAGCGACTTCAGGTATGCAATCAAATCCGCCAATTCCTCCGCCGTGAGTTTTTCACCGGACAGTTCCTCTGGCTGGTGATGCCGCGTCAGGACTTCTTGCAGGGTGTCGGCGCGGCCGTCGTGTAGGAAGCGGCGGCGGGTGTGCAGGCCGCTGAGCGACGGGGGGTTGAACTCGCGATAGAAATAGCGGTTCGATTCCAGGCCAACGGTGTAGGTGTCGGCCGAGGTCTTTGTCTCGCCCTGATGACAATCCGCGCAGGCGGCTTTCCCTGCGAAAAGACGTTTGCCGCGCGTTGCCTGTTTTGTCAGGCCACCGTCGGGTAGTCGGTGTGGGCTGGGGGGATGTTTCAGGCTGGTCAGATAGGCCATCACGGCTTCGATGTCCTGCTCGGTGACGTTGTTTTGTGTGCTGAGTGTTGTCTGCAGCGATTTCTTCACGCTCGCCGACAGCGATGTTTGCCATCCGTGCCACGTCCAGGGGCCGGTCTTTGTCACGCCGCGCAGCGTCGGTACGAGCTTGTAAGTATCGTAGTTGCCGTCGTTGAGGGTGTCGTACGTTTGCCCGCCGGTGTGTCCTTCGAAGTGACAACTGTGGCAGCTGAACCAACTGTCGAATGAGCGGTTGGCATCGAAGAAGATCGCTTCACCCCGACGGACGAAACTGGTGGGCCGTGGGCCGCCGAGAGAAATCGTACGGACAATTGTCGCGGCGGCGACATCGATTATCTGCAATGAATTCGACAGGTAGTTGGCGACGATGGCCGTCTTTGCGTCGAGAAACCGCACATCCACCGGGCGACCGCCAAGTTTCACGTGCCGCAGGGCCGACTCGTCGGCTAATAATCCGTGCGGCACGAAGTCACCGGGGTCGGCGACCGGCCATTTGAGTGTTTCGTTGTCGATCACCAACAACTCGTGGCTGCCGCCGCAACTGACGACGAGCCATTTTCCGTCGGGGCTGTAGGCCAGCGCATTCGCGTCGCCGGCGGCTTTGCCGCGCGTGTCGAGGCCGAGTTGTTTTTGCTGCCAATATTTGCCGTCGGGCAATGGCAGTTTCGTCAGCCGATTGTCGATCACCCAACCTTTTTCGATGTTGTTCAACGTGACGGGAAACGTGCGGTTGATCGGACTGGCGAACACAACTTGAGAAGAGTCCGGCAGCACAATGGGCCGGCCGAGGTTGAAGCCTTCATCGAAGATCGACCGCTTGCTGACAAACTTGTAGGTGACTGCGTCGTGGACGTACACGTTGCCGGGCACGTTACAGCAGGTGATGAGCCAACGGCCGTCGTGCGAAACCGCAAGCGAGCGCGGGATACCGCCCACCGGGATTCGATGGATGACCTTTTGAGAATGCAGATCGATCACAGCGACCTGATCGATTCCGGCCAACGCCACGAACGCCCTTGGCGGTGAACTCTTGAGATGCAGGGCGATGCCGCGCGGTTCATCGCCGACGGGGATCGTCTTGACTGTATTGAATCGTCCGTTTGCGAGTTGCAGCAGCGCCACGTTGTCGTCATCACGCAGGCTGATCAACAGACGTTCGTCATCGACCCATACCACATCGGTCGGGCCATTGCCGCAACGATGTTCGTGGACGACACGGCCGTTCTTCAAATCGACAAGCGACACCGATCCGGCCGTGTGATTCGCCGTCGCGGCGTAGCGACCGTTGGGTGCAACGGCAACGCAATACGGACTGCGATCGAGTTCAATCACAGCTGGTTTCTGTGGCTGTGTTTCCGCAGCACGTGGCCGTCCAGAGCGTACCAACAGTCCGCACAGCCCCAATGGCACGAGAGTCGCCAACAGAAAACGACGTTTCATCCAAAGATTCCTTTCGCGATTGAGGCAATATGGTATTCCGCGAATCCGTCGTTGGCTACTGTGATTCTTTGATATCTGGTTTCGATCAGTTTACAATCGAGCGTGTTCTCCAAACCAAATTCCCTCAACATCGCACCAACGGAGGCCGGCAGCATGTTAGCAGCTCACAAGTCGAACTGGATCGCCGTGGCATTCGTCGCTGGTTTTGCCGTTTGTAGTATGACAGATGCGGCGCAGGCCGACCAGCAGTTGGTGTGGGTTGCGAGTGCCTATGGCGACGATGTCCATGTGATTGATGTCGCCACACAGGAAGTTGTGAAACGGCTGGTCGTCGGCGACGAGCCGCACGGAATTGCTGCGGCGAAGGATGCCAGTGTTGTTTACATCGCGTTGGAGAAGTTCAAACACCCAACCGGCGAATTGTTGTGGGTGAATCCACGGACGTACGAAATCACGCATCGCTTGGAAGTTGGGCCGAAGCCGAACGAGATTGAATGCACACCCGACGGCAAATGGATCTATATTCCCTGCAACGACGGCAAATACTGGGTGGTTGATGGAGAAACCAAAAAGGTCGTGAAGAAAATCGTCACCGGTGGACGGCCGCATAACGCGACGATTTCGGCCGATGGCAAACGGATGTATCTTTCACCGATGGGTTCGCCCAAACGCGTGTTTATTGTCGATGTTGAGAAAGACCACAAAGTCATCGGCGAGATCCCCTTCGGAAACTCCGTGCGACCGCCGGCGATTTCCAGCGACGAAAAGCGATTCTTTCAGCACATCGATGGACTGCTCGGCTTTCAGGTGGCCGATATTCCACAGCGCGAAGTGGTTGCCACGGTTCGGCATGAGATTGCCCCCGAGTTTCAAAAGAAGGGAAGCCGTTGCCACGGATTGGCGGTGCGGCCCGATCAGAAGGAAATTTGGAGTTGCAACGTCGAGCATCACACGGTCCACATTCACGACATCACAAAGCCCGATTATCCGCAGACGACCGTGCTGACGATGCTCGACCGGGTGTACTGGATGTGTTTCACGCCCGACAGCAAATTCGCCTACATCAGTGTCCGCGGCGCGAATAAGGTCTGCGTCGTCGATTGTGCGACGAAAAAGATCGTGAAGCACATCAGCGTGGGCGACACGCCGAAGCGAAGCCAGGTGATCGTGCTGCCGAAGTAATGTTCCTTCGATTCTTGCTCTCGCATACACCTGTGTTCCGAACGTGACGGCGGTAGCGAAGGGACCGATCCCGCGCTCTGTACCGGTTCGTAATGTGACGTTTCGTGCTTTTGCTTTGGGGGGAAATGCATCCTTGGTCGGAAATGCGCGCAGGTGACAAACGCAATTTGACGTCATTGCGAGCGTGTTCTAGTTTTCAGCGTGGATTGTTCCGGCCCTACCGACCGGAGCCGATTGATTCGGCGTCTGGCAAGTCCGTTTCCCAACGGAAGAGTTTCCCAATGAGCGATGTCGATTCCAAAGTAAGCCCGGGCGAATTCCTGGCACAGTTGAAGGGAAGTCAGCCAGCTGCTGTCATCGATACGGATTTACCGGATTCGATGGACGATCTGGATCTGGATTTCTCGCATCTGGATGATTTCCCCGACGACCTTTCCGAGCAGTCGTCAACCGATAGTGAGTTCTCACTGGTGGCCGAAATCGAAGCCTCCGAGCGACCGGAACGCGATAGTGCTTGTGAGCCGACTCCCCGGCTCACGCGGACACCGGATGCCGTCAAAGGAAATGCCCAACTGAACGACCTGTTCGATCGGGTCCACAACCTGCTCGGTCCGTCTCAAGCCTCGGCGCAACAGGAATTTCGGCCAAACGAACCGACAACGCTGGAAGAAACGTGCCTGACGTATGAAGAAGTCGAGCGGTTGATTCTGAAATATCTGTTGTCGAAGGGCTCTGCATTCGGGCGGGCAATCTGCAGCCAGATTTGTCTGCCGTACAACATCGTTGATCCGATTTTGAAGCAGCTGAAGCTGGATCAGATGGTGTCGTTGAATGGGGCAGGGCAGATGGGCGACTACAACTTCGGGATCACTGATTTCGGCCGCGAACGAGCCCGCCGCTACAGCGAGGAATGCACCTATTTTGGTGCGGCACCGGTGTCGCTTAAGGATTATTTGGCGGCGATGTCGGCACAAAGTGTTGCCAAACAGCATGCGACCGAATCCAACTTGCGCGAAGCATTTTCGGATTTGATTATCAACGAACAAATGCTCGATCGACTCGGGCCGGCAATCAATTCCGGGCGTGGCATGTTTCTGTTCGGCGAGCCGGGTAATGGAAAAACCAGCATTGCCGAGCGCGTGACCAAGGCGTTTGGTTCTTCGATTTGGATTCCGCGTGCGTTGGGTATCGATGGCGACATTATTCGCTTATTCGATCCCGGTGTGCATGAGGAGCTGCACGAGAACGACGGCGATGGTCTGTTCGACCTTTCGGGAATCGATCAGCGGTGGGTGAAAATTGTGCGGCCGACAGTAATTGCCGGCGGCGAACTGACGATGAGCGAACTTGAGGTCGTGCAGAACTTGCAGACGAAAATCTGCGAAGCGCCGCTGCAACTCAAAAGCAATTGCGGCACGCTTGTCATCGACGACTTCGGCCGTCAGACGATGCCGGTCGATGTTCTGCTGAACCGCTGGATTGTGCCGTTGGAAAAGCGGTACGACTTTCTCAATTTACCATCGGGAAAGAAAATTCAAGTGCCGTTCGACTAGTTGATCATCTTTTCGACGAATCTCGAACCGCGCGATCTGGTCGATGGTGCCTTTCTTCGCCGAATACCGTATAAGATTGAAGTCTGTGATCCGTCAGAAGCGGAATTTCGCCAGCTGATCGATATCATGGCGCCGCTGAGTGGTTTTGAAAGTGATGCGACGGCGATCGAATATCTCATCGAGACGCATTATCGTGCTGCCAATCGACCATTTCGAGCGTGTCAACCACGCGACTTGCTGGCTCAAGTGAAGAATTATTGCGTTTACAAAGAGATACCGAAGAAGATGTCTCCCGAGGCATTTGATTTTGCCGCCGAGATATATTTCTCGGTCATGTGATTCGGTTCTAGTAAAAAGGCAAAAGGAAAAAGTGAAGAAAAGAGCTTCGGCTCCGTTTGGTAGCCACTTTTCCCTTTTTACTTTTTATCTTTGCCTTGGAAGGTCGATCGTTGAAGTCCCACCCGCTTCGGCTGCTTCGCAGTTTCGGGCGCAGCCGCGAAATAGTCACGGTGCTGATTCAGCACGGATTCGGCGATCTCGTCGATCGGATGGGACTGCGGAAGTACCTGCAGTGGGGGCGGCGGCTATTCTCTCGCAAACGGCGGATTCGCAGAGAGCCGATTGGTCGCGGCGAACGAATTCGGTTGGCGCTTGAGAGTCTCGGCGCGACGTTTATCAAGTTCGGCCAGGTCGCCAGCACACGGCCCGACCTGGTTCCAGCCGACGTCATTGTCGAACTGGAAAAGTTGCAGGAAAGTGTGCCGCCGTTTCCTTCGGAGAAGGCTGTCGCGCTGCTGACGCAGGAACTGGGTGCTCCTCCGGCGGAATTGTTCGCCGAGTTTGATGTGGAACCATTGGCCGCCGGTTCGCTGGGACAGGTGCATCGGGCAAAGCACCACGACGGGACTCAGCTGGCTGTCAAAATTCGACGGCCCAATGTCGTCCGCGACGTCGAACGCGATCTGTCGTTGATGATGGAATTGGCAATTCTCGTCGAGCGACACATTCCCGAGGCTGAAGTGTTTGACCCGGTTGGACTGGTCACACATTTTTCGCGGACCATTCGCCGCGAAGTGAATTTCTACCGTGAAGGCCGTAGCACCGACGAATTCGCACGGCTGTTCCGAAACGATGCGACGCTGACCGTTCCCAAAATCTTTTGGGATCTCACGACGGAAGGCGTGCTGACAATGGAGTTCATCGAAGCGATTCGCGTCAGTGATGTCGATGCGTTGAAAGAGGCGGAAATATCGACCGAGCAGGTGGCTGCCAACGGCGCGCGCATTTTTATGAAACAGGCATTCGAGCTTGGCTTGTTTCATGGCGACCCGCATCCGGGCAATATCCGCATTCTGAACGATGGTTCGATCTGTCTGCTCGATTACGGCATGGTCGGTACGATTGAGGAAGAACAGCGAGACCAGTTGATCGATTTATTCGCTGCGGTCGCAAGCAAGAATGTCAAACGGGTCGTCCAGTTAATCCAGGTCATTGGGCAGCCGTTCCGAGAAATCGATGCCCCATTGTTGCGAGCCGACGTCCGCGATTTTGTCGAAAACTACTACGGCGTCTCGTTCGAGCGGTTGAGTGTGGGAAACATGCTGTCCGATTTCGTTTCGATTCTCGCTCAACATTCCATTCGATGTCCCGGTGACTTGCTGCTGCTGATTCGCGCGTTGGTCACGCTGGAAGGTGTGGGGGCGGGACTCGACCCGGAATTCAATATGGCGAAACATCTGGCACCATTTATTGAGCAAATGGTCCGCAACCGATATAGCCCAAAGCGTGTGGCCGACCGACTCCTTGAAGAGTCGAAGCTGTTCCTGCAGTTGGCCCACGATGTGCCGTTGAATGTGGGGCGCACGCTCGAGAAATTGAGCCGCGATGAACTAAAAATTCAGCTGGAACACCGCAACGTCGACCACCTGGTCACTGAATTGGATCGGTCAAGCAATCGCGTGGTTATCAGTCTGGTAATGTCTTCGCTGATCATCGCCTCGGCGTTGATCATGCGGCAGGGCGAACACTGGATCTGGTTTAGCTTGCCGATCTATGTCGTCTCGAGCCTGCTGGGGATCTGGCTGATTTACGGCGTCTTTCGCAGCGGGCGGCTTTGAGTGTCTTCGGCTCGTTTTGTCGCAGCTGGCGTAAGTCTTTATTCGTTCCGCGTGGGCCGCAACATCAGCGAGTCGGTTGCTTCGGCGGGCGATTTGCCCTCGAACAGCACGCGGAAGACTTCGGTGGTGATGGGCATTTCGATGCCTTCCTGCTCGGCCAGTTCGTAGACGCTGTGCGTGGTGGTGACTCCCTCGGCGACGGCGTCCATGCTGTCGAGAATCTCCTGGAGCGACTCTCCTTTTCCCAGTCGTTCACCAACCATACGGTTGCGACCGTATGGACTGATGCAGGTGGTGATGAGGTCGCCGATTCCCGCCAACCCGGAAAATGTCAGCGCTTCGGCTCCCATCGCGACGCCGAATCGCGTGATTTCCACGAGTCCTCGCGTCAACAATGCCGACTTGGCATTGTCGCCGAATCCCTGTCCGTCGCAGATACCCGCGGCGATGGCCACAACATTTTTCAACGCACCGGCAAGTTCGACGCCGATGATGTCGGGATTGGTATAGACGCGAAATCGATCGGTGTTGAACATTTGCTGAACGTCGCGAGCGAGCGCCACATCGCCGCTGGCCGCTACCACACTGGCCGGCAAGCGGCGGGCAATCTCCTCGGCATGGCTGGGGCCGCCCAACGCGACAACGGCCCGGTTGCCCAGCACGTCGGCAATGATTTCACTGGGCCGCATAAACGTCTCGTTCTCCAGCCCTTTGATGACGCTGATGACCGGTCGGTCGTCGTTCAAATGGCCGGCAATCTTCTCCAAAGCTGGACGGAGGAATTTTGTAGGAATGGCGGCCACCAGAAAGTCAGCGCCAGAGATGGCCTCGTCGATGTCGGATGAGATCTCGAGTTTGTCCGGCAACTTCACATTGGGCAATAATCGGCGATTCTCACGGTATTCGGCCAAATCACGGGCATGATCGGGGCTGCGTGCCCAAATTGAGACCGTTTGGTCTTCGCGCTCGGCCAGCAAAATCGAGCAAGCCGTTGCCATGGCGCCACTACCGAGAATGCTGATCTTCGTTGTCATTTCCATCCGATCTTAAGACAGAGGTTGCCATCCGGCCAAAACAATGTCCTGGGTTGTCGTGCGATTTACCTGCGAGAAGGCGGCCAGAGTGTCTCAACATCCCCAGCCAAATGCCACAGCCGAGTCAAACGTTGCGTTCTGCACAATTGAAATATCCCACATCACAATCCCAGCCGCTGTTTTCTGAACGGTGGTGCCGCCCACGATGTGTGGGACATGTTCGCCAGTCGAATATTCTTCGCAAAATGACGAAATTATTTGCCTCGTCCGGATTGCGAACTAAGCTTGACGAGTTCACGTCTTGCCAAGGAGCATAGTAATGGAACACGTCGTCGAGCAGAAGCCCACCGTTTTCGCCGACCGCCGCGAGTCCGTCGGTGATGGACCCGGCAATGGAGTCGAGCGACGTCAGTTTTCCGATTCGACAATGGGTGGCAATCCCAATGCGATGGAATTGGCTGAAGCAGTGGACCAGTATAAATTACGACACCGACGACGTTTCATTACGTTTGAGGAATTGTACGACGTAATTGCTGAGCTGGGTTACCACAAATAGTCGATCACATGTTGCCGCATTTTCCGGGATGACTCTGGCTTCGCCATTTGTGCAAGCCGGAGGAAACGGCCCCTACCTGATCGAAATCGGGTCGCGAGGGCCTCATTCTTGGTGCCTGCCGCGATCACAGGAGTTGGCTTGCCTGACATTCCGCTGGCCTGGAATACTCAGATTTGAGTGTTGCAAGCAAATGGTCTTTACACGCCCCGTTCTCTTGCTCGCTTGGAAGCTGCTCTTCAAGCTTCGCGAGCGTTTCGGCTGAAACCCAAAATTCTTTTGCGGTTCAGCCATTCTTCTGCCTATAATCAGGGCCATTCGTTTGGGATTGTCGGCATTCAGCCACGTTGCCGCAGGTTACCGAAAGGAGTCGCGTCGATGACAGCGCACGCTGGTTCGCATCAGGCGGACGGAATTGGAACGGTTGCTGGAGACGTCTGGAGTTTCCTGCAAGAAACGGGGCTGGTGACATTGAGCAAGCTGGCAAGAGAAATTGACGCGCCGCGCGATTTGGTAATGCAGGGGGTTGGCTGGTTGGCGCGCGAAGGGAAGATTGAGTTTCAAGAGGGGCCGCGCAGTAAGTTGGTCTCTCTGGTCTGACCGACATTGGAATTCTCAACTCCGATCCAAGGCGGTTTTTCCAGTTTTTCGGTAAGTCGCGGTCGCCAACGTGCGCCGTGCATATTCCGATTGGGCCGAACTGATGACCGAACTGACTGAAATCGATGTGTTAGTTGAGGAAGCAAGAGATCGTCTCCGCGCCGGCAAGGGGGCCAAGGCAATTGAGTTGTTGCAGCAGATCGTCGAGACCGACGCAGACTGCCTCAAAGCACACGAAACGCTCGCTGCGGCCCACTATCGCGGTAGCGAATTCGAGAAGGCAATCGAACATTTTCAGGTCGTTTTGCGTCTCGATCCCCGCAAGAAACAGGCCGACATCAACATTGGCGCCATCTACAATCGAATGGGCCGATTCAACGATTCGGTCAAAGCACTACGCCGCGGAATTCAGAAGGATCGCAAGTGCGCCGACGGTTTTTACAACCTGGGTTTGGCCTATCGCGGACTGAACCAGTTGAGCATGGCGGTTTCCGCCTATCGCGAGGCAATTCGGCTGGAACCGGAAATGGCCGAGGCGCACCTGAATCTCGCCAATGTTTTCGTTGAAATGGGAAACCACCAACAGGCGATATTGCATTACAAAAAAGCCATCGATTTTCGGCCTGGGTTCGATCGCGCGGAACGCGGTTTGATTCAAGCGGAAATGGCCAGAGAGCGGGCGAAAGATGCCATCAGCCCGTTCGGACGTCTTGTCAGCGAAGAACAGTTGGCCGCTGCAGCCATTGAGAAAGTACCCATCCGGGAGATGTCGGATCAGGAGCGTCTCGACGACAGGCATGCGGTGCGGCAGCTTTCCGTCGATATCACAGCTGACTCCGCGCTGTTGCTCAAATGTCTGCAAAAGGAGTTGGAACCTTCGCTTATGGCGCTGACTCGCGCAGCAGCCCAAGGAGACGATTCCCCGACGCTGCTCGGGAACTGTTTGCCCGATTTTCAATCGGCCCTGCTGAACTACCGTGATCTGAGAACAACCCTGAAACGGAAAATGGATCAGCTGCGGTCGCACGAGACATTTGTTGCGGGTGAGGAGTAGCGTAGGTGTGAGTGGCAGAGTCGATTTTGCGATCTGCGCGGCTTGGAAACCTATCGGGGAATGTTCGATAGCGATTCTGAAATAGCGTCATGAATCCACGTGGCATAATCTGCGCATTCGGTTGGATGACGCCTTTTGCTCAAAATGACCCGCATTGAGCGAATCCCACTTCTTGACCGCGCGTTTGGCCGACGTGTATAGTGGAGTGAGCGGGTTGAACTCGGCCTACCGGCCGGTTCGGTTTGCGCGCGATTGGATTCTCGAGGTATTGCGTTCATCGCTCAGCGAACGGGCCGTTTTGTGAGGGCGGACACGCCATCCGGTTAGTATCAAAGTAGATGAGACAACCTGTTTCGGCAGGGTGTCGTTTTGGAGCCGTTTGCAATGAGAGCTTTTGGAATTCGTTTGGCACTCCTCTCCTTTCTTGTGCTTTCCCTGGCGATGTCGGCGCAGGCTCAGTCGGGCCGGCGCGGGGGATACGCGGGACGCGCAGCTGCGACCATCACTGGTGATGAATTGATTGGCCAGACCAACCTGTGGGTGCTGGAAGTCGATTTCAAGAAGCCAAGGATGATCTCAGTCGAGGTGACCGACCCGAAGACTCGTGAAAAGAAACAGGAATGGATCTGGTACATGGCCTATCGGGCGATCAACCGGACCATCGATCGTCGTGTTGACGCGACCGACACTGATCCACAGAACGACTATGACGTGCAGCCGCGTCGGCCGCTGTTTGTTCCCGCGTTCACCCTGGTCACCTCGAAGGGAGTCAACGGAGCGTCCCAGATTGTGAGCGATACGGTGATTCCCGAAGCGGAACCGCTCATTCGGGCCCGCGAGAAGCGGGAACTCAAGAACTCGGTGACCGTCGTCCGCGAGATCCCGAAACTCACACCTGTCGGTGCTCCTGCCGATGAAATCATTTACGGTGTTGCGATGTGGCGAGGAGTCGATCCCGAAACTGATTTCTTCACAGTTTTCATGGGCGGCTTTTCAAATGGCTATCGCGTTATCAGAGGTCCGGATGATCGACCGCTCATCGAGCGGCGGACAATCATGCAGGAGTTCTGGCGACCCGGTGACAGCTTCGATCAGAAGGAAGTTGAGATCCGGTTGAAGGGGACGCCGAAATGGCTGTACCGACCCGACGTCCCGAAAGCTGTCGCAACGCCAGCTGAACCAAAGCAGCCGTAAACGGCATTGTGGTTTGATCAATAAAAAGAAAGCCCACGGGCAATTGCCCGTGGGCTTTTCTTGTTCAGTTTCCGCCGGACACAGCCGACGGGCTTTTTCACGCATTGCGACTTAGCAGTCGTAGTACAGGTCAAACTCGTAGGGATGCGGACGCAAACGGATCGGATCGATCTCGTTCTCGTTCTTCCAGTCGATGAACGTGGTGATCAAATCCTCGGTGAAGACATCACCCTTGGTGAGGAATTCGCTGTCTTCACGCAGGGCTTCCAAGGCTTCGTCGAGCGATCGCGGCGCCACGTTGGTCTCCGCCAATTCCTCGGGTGTCATGTCGTAAATGTCGCGATCCATCGGATCACCGGGGTCGATCTTATTCTGAATACCGTCGATCATCGCCATCATCAGGGCGGTGAAACTGAGGTATCCGTTGGCGGTTGGATCGGGGCAGCGGAATTCAACCCGTTTGGCCTTCGGATTGGCCGAGTACATCGGAATACGGCAGGAGGCGGAACGGTTTCGTTGGCTCATTGCCAACGTGACGGGAGCCTCGAAACCGGGAACCAGACGGTGGTAACTGTTGACCGTCGGGTTCGACAAGGCGATGAGTGCCCGGCCGTGCTTGATGATTCCGCCAATGGCGTGCAGTCCCAATTCGCTCATGCCGGCATAACCTTCGCCGGCCATCAGTGGCGTACCACCTTTCCAGAACGAAATGTGGGTGTGCATTCCCGAGCCGTTGTCGTTGAAGACCGGCTTGGGCATGAACGTGGCCGTCTTGCCGTGCTTTTTGGCAATGTTCTTGACGATGTACTTGTACCACATGAACTGGTCGGCCATTTTGAGCAGCGGTGCGAATTCCATGTCGATTTCGCACTGACCTGCCGTGGCCACTTCGTGATGATGTGCCTCAATCACGATGCCATTTTTGCGCATTTCCTGCACCATTTCGGTGCGAAGATCCTGCAGGGTGTCGCCAGGGGCAACCGGGAAATATCCACCCTTGTAGCCAACCTTATGGCCAAGGTTTCCGCCCGTTTCGCTGCGGCCGGTGTTCCAGGCAGCTTCCGACGAGTCGATCTCGTACATTGCACCGCGTTCTGTCGATGCGTAGCGAATGTCGTCGAAGACGAAGAATTCTGGTTCCGGGCCGATGTAACAGGTGTCGGCGATGCCGGTCTGTGCGAGGTAGGCCAGGCCCTTCTTGGCGACGTTGCGCGGATCTTTCGGATACGCTTCCTTGGTAATCGGGTCGTAAATGTCGGCAATGATGCTGACCGTGGGCTCGTTAAAGAACGGGTCCATTTTGGTTGTGTCGGCATCGGGAATGGCCAACATGTCCGATTCGTTGATCGCCTGCCAACCACGAATCGACGAGCCGTCGAACCCGAATCCGCCCTCAAACACACCTTCGTCAAGGGTGTCGATGGGGTAGGTGCAGTGCTGCCAGATACCAAACAGGTCGCAGAACTTCATGTCGACCTGAACGGCGTTGTTTTCCTTAGCGAAGTCAAAAAAATCCTTCGGCGTCATCGGTACGTTGCTCCTCGTTAGAAATCAGTGGTGTTTAGAGACATTAACTACAAGCCGCACCGACACACGGTCAACACGCCCGGCCAGCAGGCATTGTTGCTCGAAATTCAGGCATTCGGTCGGAGCGTAAACAACCCAGTTGCCTAATTTCCGCGGGTAAAATTCATTCGATGTGACAACACAGCAGTTGTCGTGCCGACTGATACAGTGACTTCGGAAAGTTTCCAGCCAGTCGGTAAGCTGAAAACTCTTTATCTTCCTTCCGTGGGGCGATTCCCTCTTTCACTGAGATTCGCACCCGGACAGTGTTGAACCGAAGATTGCTCGTGCAGGATAATCATTGATGAGTCGCAAATCCACTTTGCCACCATCGATTTTCATTGATACTCCACAAGAGGCTGCCAAGGAATGAGTCAAGGCATGCAGCGCGTCCTGTTTCTCTGCACGGGTAACTCCTGCCGAAGCCAGATGGCCGAAGGGCTGTTACGCCAGCTGGGGGGTGACCAATACGAGAGCTTGTCGGCCGGTTCCAAGCCATCGGGTTACGTCCATCCGATGGCAGTTGAAGCGATGCGGGAGCTTGGAATCGACATCTCCGCGCAGCTAAGCAAATCGATCGACGACTTCCTGCCACCCGCCGGACAGCAGCCCGATGTTGTTGTCAGCGTCTGTGATTCAGCCGCCCGCGAGTGTCCAACATTCCCCGGTCCGGTGGATCGCATCCCGCTACCATTCGACGACCCGGCAGACGCTGTGGGCAGCGACGAAGAAAAAATGGCCGTCTTCCGGCGGGTGCGGGACGAGATCAAATCGGCGATTGAAGAGCGGTTCTGCGGTGTCTGACCGGCCGCGCGGGTGCCTGTGGCAGAGTCTTTGATGCCACAGTGATCGCTCGTTCTAGGGGGCTGCGATCTGAAGACTCCGCTTCGACTCCAGCCACACCTCGCCGAATCTGAAAAACCACCCAACTCCCGTGGCGCGGTCAATCGGCCACCAACGCCTTCATTTCGCGGACGGCATCCTCCAGTCCGACGAAAACTGCTCGCGCGATGATGCTGTGGCCGATGTTCAGTTCGCTGAGGCCCGGTATCGCGGCAATGCGGGTGACGTTGCGGTAGTTGAGGCCGTGCCCCATGTGCAGTTTCAAATTCAAGTCGAGGGCCAGCCGTCCGGCTTCGTCCAGCGATTCGAATTCGCGATCTCGTTCCTCCGGCGTTTGCGCATCAGCATAACGGCCGGTGTGCAGTTCCACCGCATCGACTTCCAATTCCCGCGATGCTTCGACTTGCAGTGGATTGGGGTCGATGAACAGGCTGACTTCGATGCCGGCGTCTTTCAATTTCGAGACGCATCCTCGAATGTTTTCGCGGTTGCCGATGACGTCGAGTCCTCCTTCGGTCGTCACTTCTTTCCGTTTTTCGGGAACGAGCGAACACTGTTCGGGGTGGACATCCACGGCGATCCCCGTCATTTCCTCGGTGGCGGCCATTTCCAGATTCAGCTTGACTTGCACGGTCTGCTTGAGAATCCGCAGGTCGCGATCGTGAATGTGGCGTCGGTCTTCCCGCAAATGGATGGTGATGCCATCAGCCCCACCCAATTCCGCCTGCACCGCGGCCCAAACCGGGTCCGGCTCGTAAGTCTTGCGTGCTTCACGAATGGTGGCAACGTGGTCGATGTTAACGCCAAGTTCCGGCATGACTGGACCTTTCGTCCAAGAATTTGTGGGAGTGGAATTGTTCCTGTTTTTTCAGCTACGGAATTGAAACCAGAGACATACACCGACTCATGATGGTTCGTTTCGGATTTCCCCACTCCGCTTTCCGCTTTTGACTTCCGCGTTCCTTTACTGCGACAAACGCCTATAATCTCGAAATCGAAGCGTCCTCGCAATCTCCCGGAAGGTGCAATGCCGACAGATCAGATATTCATCGGCGCGATGGTCGCTGGCTTGTGCTCGCTTGGAATGTTCAAGGGCCGCTGGTTTCTGCAGCATACCGGCAAGGGCAAATGGCTTGTCCGAAAGTGCGGAGAACAGACCAGCCTGTGGATGCTGCGAGGCCTGCTCGGCACGGGTGTCCTCTTTGGTATTCTGTTGGCGTGCAATGTGATTCGGCCACTGCAGTGGTGAAATCCACTTTTTCCAGCCCGCTTGCGGTTTCGCAGTCGATGGAAGACTCCGATGCCGCGAAACCGCAAGCGGACTGTCTTCGCAACTGAAATGAAACGGGCGTCACGAACCAACGCCAGCAGATCGTTCTGCGATGAGCGAATCCAGTTCCTGTTTCAGGCGGCCGAGAATCTCGTCGTACGGAAACGCTCCCAGCGGTTCGCCGGCGCGTTTGAGATTCACATAATTCGGTGCACACCACAGACCCAAGTCGGCGTCATCAGTTTCGCCCGGCCCGTTCACGCGGCAACCCATGACGGCGATGGTAATCGCATGGTCTTTTGCATAGGCCGTCATATCGCGAACCTGTCCAGCCAGTTCGACAAACGCTTCGTTCTCCACCCGCGAGCAGCTGGGGCAACTGATGATATTGAGCGTGCTCAAACCGTAATCGACGACCGAACGCACGCGTCCGGCGGCAATGTCGTCGAGAATCTCCCGCCCCGCCGCAATCTCGTCGCCTTTACGGTCGTTCGGCACAGTCAGCGAAACGCGGATGGTGTCGCCAATTCCGCGGCTGATCAACTGCTCGAAGGCAATTCGTGTTTTGATCACACCATCGGGCGGCATGCCGGCTTCGGTCACGCCGAGATGAAGTGGGACGTCGGGACGCTCGTCGGAAAAACGACGATTTGCATCAACAACCTTCTGCGGATCGGAGTCCTTCAGCGAGACGCAATAGCGCACGAAATCGATGGAATCGAGATACTCACAGTGGTCCGACGCACTTTCCAGCATCGGCGCAATTGAGTCGGCCGGGTCATGTTTCTCGACTTTGGCCGGATCGACCGATCCGCAATTGACGCCGACACGGATCGCGCAATCGTTTTCGCGGGCGGTTTCAGCAATGAATTGGACTTTTTCCTGCCACGGCTTGTCGCGTTCGTGGTGATACAAATGGCCGGGGTTGTAGCGCAGCTTGGCAACGTGCGGCGCGACCAACTCTGCCAGTCGATAATTTTCCTGTAGATCGATTGCCAGGTTGATCGTCGTTTGCCCGGCGATTTCGATCAGTGCATCGGCTTCGCGGCGGCTATCGACGGCGATGCGGACAATATCCGCGCCGGCTTCGGCTAAATCGTTCACCTGCTGCACGGTTGCATCGATGTCGTGCGTCTTGGTGGCGGTCATACTCTGCACGGCGATGCTGTTCCCATCGCCAATTGTTACCGATCCAATACGAACGGCCCGTGTCGGATTGCGTGAAAGCTGCATCAGATTCTCCGCAAGGCAGTGTTGGTCGCCGTAAATTGGTCACAGCGGGACATGGCTGCTAGAATGGCGTATTCTAGCGGATCAATCGCGAGTCGCCCACCACGGTTTGTGGTGAATCGACAATAGCTGCGACTCAACCAGTCGCAGCTGGAATTTTGGACAACGAATGCCAGCTATGGATGACGCGGGGGAACCGCAGCGAGGCAACTCCCTTCTCACGGGTAATTTGCGGCGAACATTGTTTCTGCTGGCGCTGCCGGTGCTGGCCGAACAGTTCATGAACTTCTTTGTGGGCTTTGTCGATACGTACCTTTCCGGACACGCGACTGCCGACCCGGATTTCAACCGGCGGGCGACATCGGCCATTGGTGTGGCGGCGTATGTCGGCTGGCTGTCGTCGATGATGTTTGGTCTGGTTGGTGTCGGCACGACGGCACTCGTCTCGCGGTACTGGGGGGCGGGAGACAAGCAGGCAGCGAACCACATCGCCAATCGTTCAATGATGTTGGCGGTTCTGCTGGGAATTACCGCTTGCGCGACATTTTATTTCGCGGCGCCACTTCTGGCCAGAACGGTAGGCATGGAAGGAGAGCGATATCGCATTGCCGTCCGCTATTTGAGAATCGACGCGTTCGGGCACATGTTTCACGCTCTTAGCATGATCGGCGCCGCCGCGCTGCGCGGGTCAGGAAACACACGCTCGCCAATGTTCATATTGGGCACGGTCAGCTTGCTGAATCTGATCGTCTCGCCGCTGTTGGTGTTCGGGGCGGGGCCAATTCCCGCGTTGGGAATCGACGGTATCGTTATCGGGACGGTCATCGCGCGTTGCTGCGGCGGACTGTTAATGCTGACCGTCCTGTCGCGTGGTATCCGTGGTTTGAAATTGTCCTTGTCCGAAATGAAACGGGGCGGCGATGACAGCATTCGACGCATTCTTCGTATCGGCCTGCCAGCATGCGTAGACGGTGCTGTGCTGTGGATGGGGCACATCGTCTTCTTGAAGATCATCAACAGTATTGGCGAGAATGCCTTTGCAGCGCATGTGATTGGTATTCAAGCAGAGGCGATTACGTATCTGCCGGCTATTGCCTTCGGAATCGCGGCTGCAACCATGACGGGGCAGGCGCTGGGAAACCACGATATTCCGCGTGCGCGACGCGCCGGCCATGAAGCCGCGTTGCAATGCAGCCTGCTGGCCGGGCTGATCTCGCTGTTCTTTGTACTCGGCAGCGAACAGATTTATCAGTTCATGCATACCGACCCCAGCGTGTGGAAAACCGGTGTCGCGCCGTTCCGTTTTGCCGGGTTTTTCCAGATACCGCTGGGAATGTCGATCATCTATATGCACTCGCTGCGCGGGGCCGGGGATACGCGATATCCCATGTTGATCAATCTCTGCGGCACCTTTCTGGTTCGCGTTCCGGGTGCCTATCTGTGTGTCGTGGTGTTGGAATGGGGACTGTTCGGTGCCTGGTTCGCAATGTGCGCCGACATTCTGCTGAGAGCAATCTTATTGGCAGTGCGACATCTGCGCGGACGTTGGGTCACAACTAAGGTTTGAGCAAATCGAATGAAAAAACCGGGTTTCTGGCCTCGCTCGTTTCTACCGAAACCTTACCCGAACGACACGCCAAGCGCATCGGCCACAATTTGACAACGTGTCATCGTTTCGGACAACTGCGCCGGTGTGAGTGATTGCGCCCCATCGCTGAGGGCCTCCGATGGATTCGGATGCATTTCCAGCAGCAGACCATCGGCACCGGCGGCGACCGATGCCACCGACATCGGCGCGACCAGCGAGGCAACACCCGTGCCGTGACTCGGGTCAACTACGATGGGTAAATGAGTTCTCTCACGCAGATAAGGAACCGTCGCCAACGGCAGCGTGAAGCGGGTGTGTGATTCGAACGTGCGAATCCCGCGTTCGCACAACACAACCTGGGAATTGCCCTGGTCGAGAATGTACTCGGCGGCCAGCAGAAACTCATCCATTGTGGCCGACGGCCCGCGTTTGAGCAGCACCGGTTTATCGACTTCACCAACCGCCTGCAGCAGATGGTAGTTTTGCATGTTTCGCGCACCGATCTGCAGCACGTCGGCGTAGCTGGCGACCATCTCGACGTGTTCGGGCGTCATCACCTCGGTCACGACGGCCAGTCCCGTCAAATCGCGGGCGGCCGCCAGCAACTTCAGCCCTTCCTCTTTCAATCCCTGGAACGAATAAGGACTGGTGCGCGGTTTGAATGCCCCGCCCCGCAGTCCCTTGGCTCCCGATTCCTTCACCTGCGATGCTGACAGCATCATTTGCTCTTCACTTTCGACCGAACAGGGGCCGGCGATCACGCCGATGTGGCCGCCACCGATCACCAGGTCGAGCGCCCGCACCACGGTTGGTTCGGCTTTGATCTCGCGGCTGGCGATCTTGTACGGTGCGAGAATCGGCACCACTTTTTCGACCGCAGCGCACGCGGCCAGCGTCTCTCGCTCGCCGTTTCGTTTCTCGCCGACGGCGGCAATTACGGTCCGCTCGGTGCCGACGATCACATGTGCTTTGAGTCCCATTGCTTCGATCCTCCGGGTCATGTCATCCACAGTTTTTTGTGTGGCGCCGGGTTTAAGAACGACAATCATGATTTCATCTCAATTCTTGGTTGTTTGAATGTGCGACTATTCGTATTGGATATTTCAGCAGTCAGTTTTGTTTTCGATGGATGAAGTCTGGTGGCTTATAGCCCAGCGAAACTCTTCACAGGCAATGGACTAACCGCAATCATGGCTCTTCGGTAACGGGCAATAAAAAAAGCCCTGAAGTCGTGGAAGACTTCAGGGCCCGGGAAAATCTGATTGAAGAAACGACTCAGTGCGTTCTTTCCAATCCCCGGGCCTCCCCGATAAACGAATAATAAAACCGCCACCAACCCGCAGAACGGATGGGCGAAGTTTTTTCGGCAGTGTGAGTTTGGACGGTTAAGAACAACACGTTTTGATTTCCGGCTTAACTTCAAATTGAAAACGTAGGCAAAAACAACCTCGACGGCCCTCATTCTATCGCAGCGATGCGGGGAAAGTCAACGCCCCTAATTTGTGGCCAACCGCTGCGTTGACCGGAGAGGACCGGATCTCGTCGGGACAATTCTGATATCGGGTTTTCACCGATATCAGAATTGTCGGCGAAATCGACCCGGTCACGTGATATATTCCGTGAGAAGCCCCGCCGACATTCGGAGACAACAAGATTGCGAGCCTGACCACCGTTATGATGGATTCATGTCGTCGGATAATGTCCCCCAGTGTAATAGCGAACTGCACATGGCCGAACCGAGTCCCACCGACTTGATTGCACTGCTGGCGCGGTATGCGGCCGATGGGCTGCTCGAAGCGCCGCAAGTGCTCGCGGCGATAGGGACATTGGCAGGTGAAAGCGAGGAAACCGGCGGCGTTGGCGTCGGCGCGGCGGCGCTGTTGGAAGACCTCAGTCGGCAAAGCGAAGCGGATGCACCGGCCATCGACGCGTTGATCGGCCATGTCAAGCAAATGCGACTCGATGCCGCGCGACGGTTCCATCGGCAACGCAAGCAGGGCCAAGTCGATCCTGTCGAGTTCGAAAAGTTATTGGGCGATCTGCCGCTCGGTGCTCCGTTGGCATGGAGCCAAAAAATCCCATCGATCAAAGTTCTCGAATTGGCAACTTCACTCGCTCGCGACCGATGGTTTATTTCGACACGGCACGACGAAGCACCGGCGCTGTCGGCGGAACTGCAGCAGCAATACGAGCAAGCGGCCGACGCAGCCTGCGCCGTCCTCGGGGGCGCGGGCGGGCATTATCGACTGCTTCGTGAACTCATCGATGAAGTTCGTCGCCGTTTGGGTGGCGAACTGTTCTTCAGTGACGATGAGTCTCTAGCGACAAAGGCACTCAAAGAGCAACTGAGCCAAATCGAAAGTGAGGCGGCAGCATTCGCATCGGCCGAGTCGAGTGAAGGCAAGGGGAGTGACGGCGACACGCTACAGTCGCTCTCGGAGCAGTATCACGCAACGTCCAGCCATGCCGAGCGGCGGCAAATTCTCGATCGCGTCTGCACATGGCCGACGGCTGAATCGGCGGAAGTTATCCTGCATCTGGTTGGAACCGAGTCGTGGGCGCGGGAGCGGGCCGAGTTGATTCTGATCAGCCGCTTTGGCGGACCGCCCGTGGCCGGTTGGACCGGTTGGGAAAACGCGTTGCAGCGTGCGGCGCGACGCAGTCAACAGGAATTGCATGAACTCCTCTGTGAAGAACCGGCCGAGTTGCTGCTGATTTGGGCGTCACGGCAAAGCGAAATTGATCCGGATGTTGTCGCGGGACTGGAACGGTATTGTGCGACGCACGTGACGCGCGTCGATGCGGAAACGTTCGCATCCCGTTGGACCGACGTGCTGACCGCTGCGGAGTTTAATGCGCTGGTTGGAGTCGATTTTCAGGTCGTCGAGACGGTGGTTGAGACGCCGATTGTTGAGGCGGTGGAAACGGTGAAGCCGCCTACGTCACGGACGGCGAAACCCGTCAAGCGGGCAATTCCCCAAACGGCTCCCGTCGTCACACCTGCACCTCCGCCGTCGCCGCCCACACCGACAATCTGGCAGGAACACATTCAGCCGTTTCTGACCGAGAACTGGTACATGGTCGCCGGCGTGGTGATGGTGGTCGCCGGCGCCTCGCTGATTTCGGTTTACTTTTGGGACACGCAGCCTGTCGTCAAATTCACTCTGATGCCGGCATTGCTGGCCGCCTTCACCTTCGCGGTGGCGATGACCGGCACGTGGATCGAACGGCAGGATCTCAAGTTTCGCGGAACGGCGGCCGTGCTGCGCGGTGCCGCGATTGCGCTGTTGCCGATCAACTTCATGGTGGTCTCGCTATTGGCCGACGATGAGGGTGTGGAGTCGAAGACGGTTTATGTGGCGGCCATGGGGCTTATCTATCTGCTGCTATTCGGCTGGGGGCTGCGCTCGTGGTGCCGGGCCGTTCACGAGCCGTTGGGAATTCCGTTGGGCGGTTCGCTGCTGGCAATCAACAGTCTGGTAATGATCGGCCCGCTGTCAGAGATGCTGTCAGAGATGTTGTCGCAGAGGAACTGGGCTGGCTTGCCCGTCCTGATCGCCAGCGGTTTTTACGCGGGCTTTGCGCTGGTGGCATGGGTGGTCGTGCGGTTCGCCGGACGAATGCTCACCCCGGAATTGGCTGCCGAGAAGCGAGTGCCGTGGTTCGTCGGCGGGACATTGCTTGTCGCTTACCTGCAGGTTTTCGGTTGGGTTCACTTCCAGCTGGAGGCGCTGCCGCACGTATCGACCTACGCGTTGCTGGTGATTGTGGTTGGCTGGCTGGTGCTATTCGCCGAACGACGGTCGATTGAACTGGAAGATCGCGGCGAACGTCTCGGTGGCGAATCGTTTTTGGGGTACGCGCTGATTCTGCTGGGCGTGATGATGGGCTCGTTCAACGAACATGTCCGCATAGCCGCCTTCGCGGTGGCGGGTGCCGCCTGGTTGTATCAAGCCGTTCGACGTAACGACGAATTGCAGCATTGGATCGGATTGACGTTACTCGCTTTGTCCGGCGCTTCGGTCGCGATGCTGACAAACTTCCCACGCGACCCGTGGCTTCCGGCGGTCGGATTAGTTTTGGCGTTGGTGATGGGTGGCCTGAATTGGCTGGGGCGACACTGGGAGAAGCCACACCTCTCGCGGGCGGCCATCGGTATGCAGCCGGCGCTTGCGCTGTTAACCGCCGTTGTCGCCATGCTGACGCAGTGGCACTTCCGCTCGACACCGCTGTTTACCGCCGGCTACCTGTTGGCGGTTGTCGTAATCTTTGCATGGCGGGCATGGCGGGACGACGAACTGCGGTGGGTGCATTCGGCAATGGCAGTCGTTGGACTTAGCCTGCCATACCTCGGCTGCGTCGATATGCCGGACAGCGAATTGAGCGTCGTCGATTTGCGCGGCAACACGATGGTCTTTGGTCTCGCTGTCACATCGTTCGTGTGGCTGGGACTCATCTGGATGACGAAGTCGAAGTTGCTACTGCGGGCCCGATCGACGGTCCTGATGGTGTACGGCTCCATTGCCGTCGCGGCAATGGTGTTGCGGGTGCTGTTTGAAGGGGTGCCATCGACCGCCTTGGACCCGTGGCATCAAGCGATGGACTACTCTGGTCCGCTGCTGATGGCGGCGTTATTGACGGTCACAACCTACTACACGCGATCACTTCTACCGGCAGCGATGGCCACAGTGATTGCGGTAATTCTGTTTCCCGAATTGCGGGCACGGTTTCACGAGGCGTTTGAAACGATCGGCTGGGGAACCGGGCTGGGCAGTTCCTGCAGTGCATTGGGGCTGGTGCTTTCCTGCTTCGCTTTGAAGAAGGCGAACTGGCTGAAGCAGCTCGATGAAGGCGATTTGTTTCTCGGCCGGACCCCGTTCCCGATCCGCCGGTTCGATCACACACTATTCACCTGGCCGCTGGCGGCATCGGCGTTGTTTCTCATCGTACGCGTCGATAGCTGGAACTTCGTGCGAAAGGCGTTGCCCGACGGGCCGATTGCCGACCTGACGCAATACGACCTCGGGCTGGTGATCCCGATGAAAATGGCAGTCGCTGTTGGCTTGACCGGAGTCACATGGACGCTGCTGGCGGTGTTCTTTCGCCACATTCGCGGCGCTGTTGTTGGCACGCACCTCGGTTGGATCAGCCTGTTGGCCGGTCTGCTGTTGGGCAACGAAATCCTTGAGCATTCCTTTCACTGGTCGCGGCCGTTCCTGGCAATTGGCCTGATTCTACAGGGGCTTGAAGTCCTGTATTTGCAACTCCGATCAAATCGGTCGTGGATCGACAAACTACTCAAGGAACCAACCCGACAGGTTTTAGGCTTCGGCAGCGTGCTGCTGTCGGTTGTCTGTGTTGGCGTTCTGATCAAACCCGACCCAACGGAATTTGTGAACATTGCCGCGCTCGTTGTGTTCGTCGTCGCGCAACTGGTTCGATCCGCGCTGGTGACACGGCAAGTTGCATTCGGTGGCTTTCTGTTCGTGTTGGTGTGGATCAGCCTGCTATCGGTGACGACGCCGGGCGAGACGGCGCTGCTTGCCCGTTTGTCGATGGCGCAGAGTCTCAGTCCAACACTATGGTTGCTGCTGGGGATTCATGCCGTACACATCGGATTAGAATTCTCGTCACCCGTCTACACGCGAATTGAACCGTTGTTGCAGCCGTTCCTTGCCTGCGCAAGTCTGTTGACCGTCGTGCTGATGCTGATCGGTTTCTTCGATGCGGTGACGGCGATTGATGTTTCCAATTCACAGCGATGCCTACTGCTACTGGTGACGCTTGCGGCCGCGAGAATTCACGGTTCGGCGTGGCTGGGATTGCTGGGACTGCTGCAGACCTACGTCATTGTTAACGTTTTCGCGGGCGACTTGATGCCAATTGAGATGGGCGCGAAGGAGTTTGGGGAGTGGGCGTCTCAACTCAACAAGGTCATGGAAAACATCCTGGTGCTGGCTGAGCCGTGGCGCTGTGCGGGCTTGGGACTGGCTGCCGCAGTGATTGGTGAGACGGGCCGTTTCGTCGATCGTAAGCACCCCGGTGTGTTGATCGGTCCGTTCGCCCAGCCTGTATTTCGGTCGCCGCATGTGGCGTGGCTGTTCGCACCGGCCGTGACGTTGGCGATTTTCGCGACGGCCTATCACACGCTTGACCCCTCACTGCGAGGAGTGAAGTGGGAACTGTGGGCGCCGTTTCTCGCTGCCGGCAGCTTGGCAATCATCGCCTGGTCGTGTCGCAGCCAGACGCTGGCGTGGTTGGCGGCGTCGGTGCTGGGGCTGGGAAATATTCACTGCGTGCGCGTCTTCTTCGGTGAGACATTCAGGGGATACGGACTCTCGGAAATTCATCTGATCGCGCTCGGGGTGGTGGCCGCACTGTTGGAACTGACTGCGATTCGCGAACTGTGGCGACGCGACCGCGTGACCGTCTTTGTGAATCGCGCGAGTCTGGCTGGGGCCGCTCTCGTGCTGATGTTGATCTGTATGAACTACGTCACGCATCCCGGCCTGGGTGAGATCGCCTGGCAACGCTTTGTCGTCTCCGGCGTCATGGCCTACGTCGCCAGCCTCTACTTCCGCCATCAGGCCCGACATCCGGCAGCGGGGGACGAATCGACGGTCGATGTCTGCGAGGCGGGGTACCACTTCGGTGTCACGCTGGCAATCTGGTGCGCGTCGCTGCTCGCCCTGTGGTCGGTGGAGTTGCTGACGCCGGTGATTGCATTCTACGCGCTGGTAGTGCCGATCGCATACTTCTATGGTCGGGCCGAACAGGGGCTGGCCGCCGGCTTCGCCTACGCGCCGCAGTACCGCAACACGGCCAGCGTGTTGTCGTTCGCCATCCTCGCGTTGTGGGCATCCCGCGGCGCGTTGCACTTCATGATGTTCCCCGATAAGCCATTCGACTTCCTCGATTACCACTACAATGCGCCGCTCATCATGTTGCTTTCACTGGTGATGTTGCGGCTGCACGGGTTGGAACAGACTGCAGGCGGAACTCGAACCGGTTGGCTCGCGTTTTATGGCGGGCTGGCAATGGTGGCCGGCAGTTTCTTCACGCTGACGGCGCTCCCAAAACTGCGGCTGTTAGACCATCCCATCGCGGCCGCATGGTCGGCCCTTGCGTTGGCGCACATGTGGACGCTTCTCAGCCAACAGCGATCGCCGCTGCGAACCTACGTCCAACAAATCGGCCGCATCGACGGCCCCGACTGGTTGGGCCTGCGCCGTTCGTGGGGAGTCTGCTTGTTAATCGCCGCGCATATGGCCGTGTTGTGGGGGGTGCTTGAATCACTCGGATTGGATGCATTCGATCCAGCCGAGCGACTGGCGGCACCACTCATATTGGGGGCGGCAAGTCTTCTGATTCATCAGGGAATCATCCGCCGTTCGGGCGTCTATTTCCTGCTGGCTGCAATCGAAATTGTGCTGGCAATGCACGCCGGGTTTGTTATCAACAGTTATTTGCCGAAGGACCAGGTTGTCTGGGTCATCCTCGGATTGTGGGCGGCGGGTTTGGCAATTTGGGAGTTCGCGTCGCGACACGTCCAGGCACGAAAACTTGGCACAACCGCCGCCGTGTTTGTCGCGTTAACGATGGCGCACATCCTGTTTCATCACCATCCCGATTCAACCGTCGGGCTGTGGGCGTTTGCTGCGATGGCCGTGCTGGCGGCGCTCACGCCGCGTTCGACTCGTGAAGCGCGAACGGGCGAAGAAACTGCTGCTGCCGGCATATTGTTGATCGTGCCGACATGGTTGGTGTTCTTTAAGCAGACTGAATTCTCCGGCGGCTTGCTGACGGCAATCAAAACGTGGCCGCTGTTGGCAACCACGGCTGCCGTCTTCGCCACGGGGAGTGCCTGCTGCGCGTTCCAGCTTTGGTTGCTCCCTCAATACGATGCGTGGCAGCGGACACGGCCGCGACTGTTCGACCAGACATTATCACTGGCGGGCAAGTCGGGGATGACGATCAACACGTCCACGCTTTGGTTCTGCTTCGTCATGGCGATTGTTGCCCAACTGCTGCATTACGGCACCCCCTTTGCGACGCGCGAGATCGTGCTGCTCTGTTGCCTCTATACCGGCTATTCGGTTGCGTGGTTCTATGAAGGGCAGTTGCGGCGAACGATGTCGGCGTACATCGTGCTGCAACTGTGTGTGGTGGGATTCTTTGCCGTTCTGCGTCGACAGTTGATGCTGACGACCGACTTCTGGACGCCGGAGTACGATGTCTGGGGCAGTCTGGTCGTGTCGTTCAGCCTGTGCGGCGCGAAACAAATGATCGACGCACGGCCGCGCGAAATCCGCATCCCGCTCATGGGTTCGTTATTAGCGCTGCCGGTGGTTGCGTTGATCTGGGTGCTCTACAACAAAATGGGCAGCGACGTCGCCCTGTTGGTTGTCGGCCTGCACAGTTTGATGTTTACCTTCCTGGGCAAAGACGATCGCGAGTCACCCTACCACATCGTTGCGGTGGGAGGTTTCGTCGCCTTCGTGTTGATCTTCTTCTGGTCACAACTCGAGCTGCGGGTGTTTCACGCGTTCGTCATTCCGGTCGGGTTGGGCGTTCTCGTGCTGTTGCAACTTTTCAGAAGTCGCATCGATGCCGACACGCGGAACCGGACAAGGCTGGTCACATTGATGGCCATGCTCGCCAGCGCCGGCTATTACGCGCTCATCGATGATCGTCATCCGGTCGCGTTCAACCTCACGCTCATCGTTCTCTGCCTGCTGTCGATGGGATTGGGCAGCTTCCTGCGCGTCCGCATGTATCTCGTCCTCGGATTCGCCGCGCTGCTGGTCGATGTCGCGTCCATCGTCTTCAAAGTCATTCGCGCCGCCGACCAGACGGCACAACGAGCCGCAATTGGGGCCCTGCTGCTGGTCATCGGCATCGGCTTGATCGCCGGTGCCATCTACTACAAAACGCACCGCGACCAAATCAACGAAGTCATCGACCGTTGGCGGAAACGACTGGGGGCATGGGAATAATTCTCGCCGCCGAACTACAGCAGTTCGCTGATGACCTCGCCCTTTTCCAGGATCGGAACCGAGCGGCCGACCGAAGTTTGCGGCGTGAGGCGGGGATCGATGCCCAGGTGATGGTACATCGTGGCGACGACATCGTAGGGCCACAGTGGGCGGTCTTTGGGGACTTCGCCTTTGGCGTTTGACGAACCGATGACTTGGCCGTGTTGGTAGTTGCCGCCGGCGAGCATCATGCTTTGCAAGCGTCCCCAGTGGTCGCGGCCGCCCTTCGCGTTAATTTTTGGCGTGCGGCCGAATTCTCCCCAGACGACGACGAGTACCTTCTTGTTCAACCCGCGTTCGTGCAGGTCTTCAATCAGCGTGGTGACGGCCTGATCCATGCGGGGGCAGCAGGTATTCATTCCCCACTCCAGCTTCGTGTGCAAGTCCCAACCCGAACTGCTGAGGCCGACGCCGGGGTCGATCACCGTAACGAATGTGACGCCCGACTCGACCAACCGACGCGCCAACAAAGCCGTTTGTCCCGATCGGTTCAGGCCGTATCGTTCGCGCGTCTTGACGTCTTCCTGTTCCAGATCGAAAGCACCGCCGGTTCTTGCGCCGGTGATCAAATCGAAGGCCGACTTGTGGAAATGCCGCCACGAATCGGTGCCGGTGGGATTGAGAGGTTCGCGAATTTGGTCGAATTGCGCGAGCAGCTTGCGTCGTTCAATCAGCGATTCCCGCGTGAGTCCCTCAATTGGCGCCAGACTGCGGACGCGAAAGTCTTTATCTAGACCGGGATCCTTGCCGTCACCGGTTCGATTCTTGAGAATTTCCAACGGGTTGAACCGGACTCCCAGGTGTGCCGCTCGGTGTGGGTAGAAGCGGTGAATTCCCTGTTTGTCCAGCGGATAACCGATCAACACATACGGCGGCAAGCCGGGATGATTGGGGCCGCGCAGCATCGACACTATCGAGCCGCTCGACGGATGACTCGACTTCTTGAACGGGTTGACGCCGTGCGCTTTGGCATCGTGTCCGGTTTGGCACCAGTGCATGCCGTGCTGGTGGTCGTCGTTGTCGTGTTGGATGCTGCGGATGATGGTCACCTTATCCATCAGCCGAGCGTGCAGCGGCAACGTCTCACAAATCTGAACTCCCGGAACGTTGGTAGAAATGGGAGTGAACGGGCCGCGAATTTCCGCCGGCGCGTTCGGTTTTGGATCGTACGTTTCGAAATGACTGGCGGCGCCGTTCAGCCAATATTGAATGACGGCCGTGTCTGCCGGGATTTCTCCCAAGCCGTCGGCGTTGGCCTGCGACTGAAGAATCGTCGGCAGCGACAATCCGCCGATCCCGGCACCCAGAAACGCACGGCGATTGACGCTGCTGCGATAGCCTCGGCATCCAGTTTTCGGCATTGCCCCACCTGTTGACGGAAAACGTCAGGTCGACTGGCCCGTGTAAAGCGGCTCCATCACCTTGCCCTGGTTTAAATGCCGGGGGCGGCCGGTGCGGTCGGGGATCATCGCATGTGGGTCGATGCCCAGGGCGGTGTAAATGGTCGCACCCATATCGTTGGGATGGAACGGTGTGGTTTCCGGATGACCGCCGATCTTGTCGGTCTTGCCAATCACCTGGCCGCCGCGAACACCACCGCCAGCAAACACTGCCGTGTAGCCGTGCGCCCAATGATGACGGCCGGGAACTTTCTGTCCGGCCAGCGGAGAAATGGTCGGCGTGCGGCCGAATTCGCCGACGCAGATCACAAGCGTCTGTTCTAACAAACCACGTGCAGAGAGATCGTCGAGCAAAGCGCTGACGCCGTTATCTAACGCGGGCAACATTGTCTTCAGGCGGGGGAAGTGGTTGACGTGAGTGTCCCACATCTGCACGTGTCCCATGTTGCACTGGATGACGGGCATTTCCATTTCCACCAGCCGCCGCGCCAGTAACAACGTCTGTCCGTACTTGTGGCGACCGTAACGATCGCGGTCCTTCGCCGATTCCTTGTTGATGTCCAATGCCGACTTCAAATTGGACGACGTCAGCATCGAAAACGCGACGTCTTGCTGCTCGGTATATTGCCGGCCTTGCGGCGAGGCATGAACACCATCCGAGCCACGGTCGATATTGCGCAGCAGTTTTTCCCGGCCAGTCATTCGTGAGAGATCCAGCCCGTCGATCAGCGACAGCCCCCGGACTTTGTAGTCCTTGCCGTTGGGATCGTCCTTCAGCACAAACGGGTCGTACTTCGGTCCCAGAAAACCGGAATGCTGCGCGGGCCAGACAAGGACGCCCTCAATCAACGGGTTGGGAATGGTCACCTGACTTGGCAGCCGGTCGGCGCGCGGGCGAAGATACGAGACGGCAGAGCCGTACGACGGCCAATCGGCCCGGTTCAGCGACTTCGCTTGGTTCGACGATCCACGCGACGGTTGCACCGACCCGGAGAGCGCGTTGTGCGTGCCGGACAGATGTCGGTTATCGCTGTGCCGCATCGAGCGAACGACGGCCAGCTTGTCCGTCCGGGCCGCCATCTTCTGCATCTTATCGGAGAACTGCACGCCGGGAATCGTCGTGTCGATCACGCCGAATTCCCCTTTGACATTCGACGATTCCGGCTTGGGGTCGAACATGTCGATGTGGCTGCCACCACCGGGCAGGAACACCAGCACGACCGACTTCACCTTCGCGTCGGTCGTCGCCGCCATTGCCTGCTGGTGAAGCAGGCTCGGCAATCCCAGCCCGAAGAACGACGAGCAACCAACCTGCAGAAGTTCACGACGACGGAGCATCTCGGCCTCTTTTCAACATGGGGTAACCAACAGCTGCAGTGTATCAAAAGCCGCTTATGCAAATAAAGGCCGATCGCAACAGTTGGCACATGTTCGGAGCGTGATGGCCGGCTGTTGAGGCTTGGATTGTTAATGCCACCCCCCAAGGCCCTCAGGCTGCGCCCCGATGGATCCAATCGCAACCGCATTTGAGCGCAAACACCCCTCATGGTATCGTCTTGTTCAGCCAGCGGACGTCATTGAAACTCATCCCAGAAACAACAGACGAGCAAGGAACGCAACATGACAACCAGCGACTTTTCAGGAAAGACGGTTCTCATTACCGGCGGCACGCGGGGAATTGGTAAGGCGGCCGCCATCCGGTTGGCAAGCGAAGGAGCCAACATCGCAGCAAACTACTTCTCTCGACATGAAGACGCCGCCCAAACGCAGGCTGAAATTGAACAGGCCGGCGGGCGCTGCGTGACGATTGCCGGCGATGTCTCACAGCCGGATCAAGCACAAAAAATTGTCGAGCGCACTCGCGAAGCGTTCGGGCCGATCGACATGCTGGTGCACTCGGCCGGAATCAGCATTGTCGAACATGCGACCGACGTCACCTGGGAAAACTGGAAGCAGACGATGGCTGTCAACCTCGACGGCACGTTCAACATGATCTACGCGGTGAAGGACGAAATGATCGAGCGCCAGTTCGGCCGCATCGTCACCGTCTCATCCATCGCGGCGTTGAGGGAACGGGAAAACCAGGTGCACTACTCGGCATCGAAAGCGGCCGTTATCGCCATGACCCGCTGCTGCGCCCAGGGGTGGGGACGTCACAACATTCGCTTGAACTGCCTCTGTCCCGGCCTGACCGAAACCGAAATGGCCCACACGCTCTCGCCGGAAGTTCACAAGAAAATCATCGACGCCACCCCCATCGGCCGCATCGGCACCGCAGACGAATTAGCCTCGGTCGCCCGTTTTCTACTCAGCGAAGAGTCAAGCTACATGACCGGCCAAACAGTAGTCGCCAGCGGCGGCCGCGTGATGCTGCCGGGATAGGTTGCCATTCTCGGTGAGGTGGCGGCGGGGCGACGCTCCGCTCACACCGCGCCACCTGTCGGCTTGCACGTAGACAAAAGCCCGCCGTGAGTTATCATGCTTCCACTACATGCGCAGCATGAAAGTCGTGGCTTGTTCGCACGTTTGGTGTGTTGGTGGTCAGTCCGCCTAGAAGGAGCGATTCTGTGGAAAAGCGGTACCAAGTCTTCGTGAGTTCGACGTTCGCTGATCTGAAAGAGGAGAGGCAGCGCGTGATTCAGACCCTAATGGAAATGGACTGCATCCCGCTGGCATGGAGTTGTTTCCCGCTGCCGACGAAGAGCAATGGCAATTCATCAAGCGTGTTATTTCGGACTGCGACTATTACATTCTCATCATTGGAGGTCGCTACGGCTCTTTGACGCCGGACGGCATTAGTTACACCGAACAAGAATATGAATTCGCAAAGTCACTTGGCCTGAAAGTCATCGCGTTTGTCCACGAACAACCTGATGAGATTCCGATCGGAAAGTCTGAGATTGATGCTGAGCTTCGCGAAAAACTCGCTGCATTCCGGACCACGGTCGCGTCTAATCGGCTCGTGAAGTTCTGGAAATCGGCAAGCGAACTTCCGGGTTTGGTTGCTCTGAGCCTGCAGAAGACGATGAAGCTCTATCCTGCTGTTGGCTGGGTTCGCGCCAGGGCGGTGACAGATGACGAGTTGTTGCTTGATCTGAATCAACTGCGAAAAGAGAATGAGGCCCTCAAAGAGCAGCTGCGATCTCTGAAACCTCGCGAAGTTGTGAAAGAGCTTGATTTGGCAGAACTGAACGAAGACCATGAGTTCGCTCTCGTCTGGAGGGGTACACACGGTAATCGTCAAGAATCCATTGGAGTCACGTGGGATGAGATCTTTGATGCGATTGCTGCGGAGTTGACAGACCATCCAGGCGACGGTGAGGCGTACAAGAGAATGGCTGCAGCCTTACATCGTAAGAAAAGAAAGGGTTACGACGTACCGCTCTCATTGAAGATTGGCCATGACGACTTTCAGACGATTCGACTACAGCTGGTTACATTGGGCCTAGTGAATGTCGATTACAATAAAACGACGCAAGGGGGACGGGCGCTATTTTGGACGCTCACATCCCGAGGTCGAAAACACCTGACGCGAACGCGAACGGTCAAAGCAAAGAACTAGCAACGTAGGGTGTGTCAAAGCGCAGCGCCGACGCACCGCGATTGGCTGGGCGACTTGATTTCCGGCCGACGCTGCCACGGTTTCGATACACACCGTCGTGCATGACTGGAAGAGCGACACCCGAAACGGTGCGTCGGCGCTGCGCTTTGATGCACCCTACACCTGCTGCTGGTATAACGTTGGAGTCGTGCCTCTGATATACTGCTCTGATCGTGCTGCTACGGTCGGTGGGTTTGAAACCATCGACGACAACTTTCGTTTCGGGGACATCGAATGCCGAAGGATCTGCCGATGTTGAAATCGCGGCTGCAGTCGCTGCGAAGGCGCACGCTGCTCAAGGCGGGGGCGCTTTCGACGTTTGGGCTGGCGTTGCCCGACTTGCTGCAGTGTCGGCAGGAAACGCGGGCTGAAGCGGCGGGCGGGGGGAAGGCGAAGTCTTGCATTCTGCTGTACATGACCGGCGGGCCGGCGCAGCAGGAAACTTTCGACCTCAAGCCGACGGCCAACGATGGTTACCGCGGCGAGTTCTCGCCAATTCCCACCAGCGTTCCCGGCTTTGAAGTCTGCGAACATTTGCCGATGCTGGCGAAAACGGCGGAGCGGTTTTCGGTCATTCGTTCGACCTTTCACAACAGCGGCACACACGGTGTCGGCGTGCATTACAATCTGACCGGGTTGCCGCACGCCAAACGACAACGCGGCGAGCCGCAAATGGATCGCCGCGATCCGCCATGCGTTGGTGGCGTGATTCGCCAGTTGCGCGGCGATCGCAACGGTCTGCCGGCAGCCGTCCATTTGCCGGTGCGCATCGGCGATCAGAACAACTTTCAATGGGGCGGCCAGCACGCGGGATTCCTCGGCCCGCAGTACGATCCGCTGTTGTTGATCGACGAAAACTGGACACCGGGCAGTTTGCCGCCGGGCTTCACGCCGCCGAAAGAGGTTCTTGCAGAGCGTCAATCCGGCCGCGCCGAACTGCTCAAGACGGTACAACGACAACGCGATTCCAAATCGAATGCTGAAGATCGCTACGGTCGTTTTCAAAATCTCGCGATCGACATCTTGAGTGCCGGTAACTCGTGGCGTGCTTTTGATCTCGACGAAGAAAAGCCCGGGACGATTGAACGCTACGGCGACAACAAGTTCGGGCGCAGTTGTCTGGTGGCCCGTCGTCTCGTCGAAGCGGGCGTGGGACTGGTGACGGTGCCGTGGATGTTCCTGCATTCCACCAAGAACTTCGATACGCACAAAGATCACTTCAAATTGATGAAGACGCTGTTGCTGCCACCGCTGGATCGCGCGTTTTCGGCGCTGCTGGAAGACCTGAATGATCGTGGCATGCTCGATGAGACACTCGTCGCCTGGACGGGTGAATTTGGCCGCACGCCGAAGATTAACAAAGGCGCGGGCCGCGATCATTGGGGGCAGGTTTACAGCACGGTGTTGGCTGGCGGCGGCATTCAGGGCGGCCGGATTCACGGAGCCAGCGACAAAATCGGCGGACATCCGACCGACAAGCCCGTCCACACCCGCGATTTCGTCGCCACGCTGTACCACGCGATGGGTTACGGTCCCGACACGCGAGTGACCGACCCGACAGGCCGGCCCCATTTCGTGGTGGATGGCCGACCGGTGCACTCTTTGTTTTGAGGCCCGCCTGAATTCACTGTTCACCCAGCTATCAGAGCCTGAAGCGCAAGCGAAGGATGATTCCAGGGCGACGGCAGCAAGCTCCTTCGCTTGCGCTTCAGGCTTTGATTTTGCCGACGACGACTTTCGGCGAGAATTGAATGCAGGCGACCCGGTAGGTATGCTGAATGACGCCGTCGGCGCTGTGTTCCCGATGACGAAAGTCTCGACAGTCCGGCGAAAAGACACAAGAGAGATAGGCCGAATGAGAACCAGCATCACCACCGCCTGCTTTGCCGTCGCCGTTGCTTTGTTTGCGGCGTCGGTTGACGCAGCCGATGATCGGGGCGAACTGCCGATCGACTTTTCGCATGAGATTCTTCCGATCCTGTCGAATAAGTGTTTTGTCTGTCACGGGCCGGACGGCGAGGCGAAAGACGTTCTCCGCCTGGATTCGTTTGCAGCCGCGACGCGTGACATCGACGGTCATCGAGCAATCGATCCCAAGACACCGGAGAAAAGCGAATTTCTTAAACGGCTGAATTCGGCCGACGAGCCGATGCCGCCGGCCGATGCTGAGAAACAACTCACGGCGAGAGAACGCGATTTGCTAACCCGCTGGATCTTGCAGGGTGGCAAATACACCACACATTGGGCATTCGTCGCACCGCGAAAAGTGGCGCCGGCCGGCCATTCCAAAGCGACAAAACGCGAAATGATCGATGCGTTTGTCGGCGCACGCTTGCAGGGGCGGAAACTCGCTTTCGCACCTGCCGCCGATCGCGCAACGTTGGCGCGTCGCGCCGCGATTGTTCTGACTGGTTTGCCGCCGGAGCCGAAATTGCTTTCAGTGTTCCTCGCCGACATCCGTGAGGGGGCCTACGAACGGTTTGTCGATGTGCTGTTGGGTAGTCCGCGTTTTGGCGAGCATCAAGCGCGCTATTGGCTCGATGCGGTTCGCTATGGCGATACGCATGGGTTGCACCTTGATAATCGTCGCGGGATTTTTCCGTATCGCGACTGGGTCGTGCAGGCACTCAACGAAAATTTGCCGCTTGACAAATTCATCATCTGGCAGCTTGCGGGTGACTTGTTGCCGAATCCCACACTCGCTCAACGGGTTGCGACCGGCTTTGTGCGGATGAACCCAACGACGGCCGAGGGCGGTGCGATTCCCGCAGAATTTCAGGCCAAGAATAACTTCGACCGTGTCGAAACGCTGGGCACGGTGTTTCTGGGAATGTCGATGACCTGCGCCCGCTGCCACACGCACAAGTACGATCCCATTCCCCAAACTGAATACTACCGCCTGATGGCGTTCTTCAACAGCACCGCCGAACACTCAATGGACGGCAACAAATACGAATATGGTCCGGTACTCAAAGCGCCGGCCAACATTGCTGCGTGGAAACAGTGGGACAAGTTGGAGTCGGCACGAGACAAACTGTTGGCCACAGCCAGGCTGCATTTGAAACAATTCGACGACGTTGTTTTGCCCGAAGAGAAGACGTGGGACGCAGCGAACCTGAAAGATCGCCTGGCGATGGTTGCCGATCCCAAAGGACAATTCATAACCCTCGACATTCACAAGCAGGCGATCGCATTGACCGAGCGCATCGAGGCGACGGAAAAGGGATTCACCACCACGCTGGTTGCCGCGGATTTGGCCAAACCGCGCACGACAAAACTCTTGGCGCGCGGCGAATACAATCTGCCAATCGGCGATCCGCTCGAACCGGGCATCGTGACCGTGATGGGAGCGTTTCCCAAAGACGCATCACGGAACCGACTTGGTCTGGCACAATGGCTGATAGCACGCGAACACCCACTGGTTGCCCGCGTGCTGATTAATCGAATCTGGCAGCGCACGTTTGGTAACGCGCTGGTGCGCACGCCGGAAGATTTCGGCCTGCAGGGACAACAGCCGACGCATCCCGGGCTGTTGGATTGGCTCGCAGTCGAAATGCACGACAGCAATTGGGATCTAAAGCACATGCTGCGGCTGATGGTGACCAGCCGCGCGTTTCGGCAAAGTTCCGCTTGGCGGAAGGATGTCGCCGACCCGGAAAACCTGTGGCTAGCGCGCGGCCCCAGTCACCGGTTGGACGCCGAAGTGATTCGCGACATCGCACTTTGGGCCAGCGGCTCACTCGATCCGCACATGGGTGGCGAGGGAGTCAAACCGTATCAGCCCGTCGGCTTGTGGTCGGCGCTGATGCACCCGGCCAGCAATACCAAGAACTACGTGCAGGACAAAGGCACCAAACTGTACCGCCGCAGCTTGTACGTCTATTGGAAGCGAACCAGTCCACATCCGATGATGACACTGTTCGACGCACCGAGCCGTGAAGCAAGTTGCGTGCGGCGATCACGGACGAACACATCGCTGCAATCGTTGGGATTGTTGAACGAAATTCAACGCGTTGAATTGGCGCGATTGCTGGCAGGGCGATTATTGCGCGAGGCCGACAACGACGCGAAGCGTCTCGATCTCTTGTTCAGTTTGCTCGCCTCGCGAATCCCGTCATCCCGCGAGCGAGCGGTCTGTACAAAGTTGCTGCGATCGTTGAAAGAGCGTTACGCCGATTCAGAAAAAGACGCCCTCGCATTGCTTTCAACTGGCGATGCGCCGCGCGATGAGAAGTTGAACCCAGCGGAATTGGCGGCCTGGTCACAATTGGCAATCACTGTGTTGGCAAGTGATGCGGCGTTGTTGCTTTACTGAAATGAGTATTCCTACTTTTTGATATCGGTGAACGAGACAACCCGCCGAATCAACCGCGGCCATCCGCGTAATCCGCGGTTGTCATTGTCAATATTCTATTAGACATCAATCATTCAGACGCAGGCATTTCCAATGCAACACACCGACCCTTACCGAGAATACGAATTCAACCTCACGCGTCGGCAACTCTTTGGCCGCGCTGCGCTGGGGCTGGGTACTGCTGCGATGGCGAATCTGTTCGGTTCCGATTTGCTGGCGGCCGACGGGGATGATGGTGCAGTGAAGGCGGGACTGCATCACGCGCCGAAGGCTAAGCGAGTGATCTATCTGTTCATGAGCGGCGGGCCGAGTCATCACGACCTGTGGGACTACAAGCCGAAAATGCAGGAGATGTTCGGCAAGGAATTGCCGGAGCACATTCGCGACGGCCAGCGAATTACCGGGATGACCGCCGGGCAGAAAACGTTGCCGGTTTGTCCCAGCAAGTACAAATTCACCAAACAGGAAAACAACGATCGCGGCGTGTGGGTCAGCGAACTGCTGCCGCATACTGCAACCGTGGCGAATGACCTCTGCGTCGTTCACAGTACCTACACCGAGGCAATCAATCACGATCCGGCGGTCACTTACATTCAGACCGGGAGTCAGATTCCCGGCCGTCCCAGTCTTGGTGCGTGGTTGAGTTACGGGCTGGGCAGCATGAACGAAAATCTGCCCAGTTACGTGGTGATGCACGCCAAGAGCCGTCATGCCGAGCAGAGCCTGTTCAGTCGGTTGTGGGGAACCGGTTTTCTACCGTCCGATCATCAGGGGGTGCTGTTGCGCAGCCAGGGCGATCCGGTGTTGTATCTGAGTAATCCGGCCGGCGTCACCCGCAAAGATCGCCGATCTCAGCTCGACGCACTTGCCGCTTTGAACCAGGAACAACATAAACGCTTTGCCGACCCGGAAGTTCTCGCACGGATCAAACAGCACGAGTTGGCCTACCGCATGCAGGCATCGGTACCGGAGTTGATGGACGTTTCGCAGGAGAACGACGAGACATTCAAACTCTACGGCGAAGACGCTCGCAAGCCAGGAACCTTCGCCGCCTGTTGTCTGAATGCCCGCCGACTGGCCGAGCGCGGAGTTCGTAACATTCAGATTTTCCACCGTGGTTGGGACGCCCACGGCGGTTTGCCCAGAGAACACGAATCGCAGTGCAAAGACGTCGATCAGGGTTGTGCGGCGTTGATCAAAGACCTCAAGCGACTGGGAATGCTGGATGAAACACTGGTGATTTGGGGCGGCGAGTTCGGCCGCACGGCTTACTGCCAGGGCGGTCTCACCAAGGAAAACTACGGCCGCGATCATCACCCGCGCTGTTTTACCACGTGGATGGCCGGCGGCGGGATCAAGCCGGGAATCACCTACGGCCAATCGGACGACTACGGTTACAACATCGCCGATGCCGACGGAAATCCCATGCGGCCGAAGCCAAGTCGGGAAAGCTGGACGCCGGGTACGATGCACATTCACGACCTCAACGCGACGATTCTGCATCTGCTGGGAATCGATCACAAGCGGTTGACGCATCGCTACCAGGGGCGTGATTTCCGCCTGACCGATGTCCACGGCCACGTCATGCAAGACCTGATTGCGTGAACCAACTGCGAGCAAATTTCGTTACCCTGAGCGGCAGGGGAACGGGGTCTTCTTGCAATGCTGATCGAACAGGCGATACGATTGCGCGCGGTTGATTCGGTGCGGCGGCATTATTTGACTGTATGATGCTGTGCGAATTTCCGTCTTCAGCGTTTGGTTCGCCAGGGGAGATGCGTAATGATGCGATTTCTGCGACGTTTGCCCTTGTTGTTGGCGCTGCTCGCGCTTGTGGGGCTTGCCTTTCTGGCAATCGCACCGGAAATCGGCTGGGCGCGCGCCGGTGGTGGTGGCAGCTACGGCGGTGGAGGTGGCGGATCGGGTGGTGGCGGAGGTGGTGGCGACGGAGACCTGTTTTTCTTCCTGATCTGGCTTTGCTTCAAATACCCGTTCATCGGAATTCCGTTGCTGATTGGGTTCGTTGCCCTGTCCGTCTTCGGCGGAAAGTCAGCCCGCGAAGGCCACGTCTCGCGCACCATTCGCCGTGGGGCCGCACTGCAGAAAGTCAATGTCCAACAGAAATCGCTCAACTCGCTGCGGTCGCGCGATCCCGATTTCGACGAAGAACAGTTTCTCTCTCGCGCCGGTGCGGCGTTTGTCAAAATTCAGGATGCCTGGAGCAATCAGGATCTCTCTCCCGCGCGGCCCTTTATCAGCGATGGCATACAGCAGCGGTTTGCATTGCAAATCGATATGCAGCAGGCCGAAGGTTACCGCAACCTGATGGAAGAAGTGCGTGTGCACGACTCCGAGATTGTGGCGATCTATTCCGACGATCACTTCGACACCATTCACGTCCGCATACCGGCCTCCGCGGTCGATTACAATGTCGATGCGAAAACCGGGCGCCGTGTGAGCGGCTCGAAGACGGCGGAATCATTTACCGAGTACTGGTCGTTTCATCGCCGACACGGCGCGAAGACCGTCGCGCGTCCCGGTGGCATCGAAGGCAACTGCCCCAGTTGTGCCGCGCCGCTGAAGATGGCCGACAATACCAAATGTGAAAATTGTGGTTCGACCGTCAACTCCGGCGAACACGATTGGGTGCTGGCCGAGATTACACAGGCGCAGGAATGGCGTCTGCCCGATTCCGACCGCCGTGTGCCGGGGCTGGCGAACCTCAAGAAAACCGATCCGGCCTTCAGCGTGCAACACGTCGAAGATCGGACCTCGGTCATGTTTTACCGGCTGAAGGCCGCGTCGTTCTTCAACAGTACCGACTACGTCACGCCAATCCTGGCGGAAACTGCCGGCGGAATTCCAGGACTGGAACGCGTGCCCGCCGACGAATACTGGAAGGACCCCGCCATCGGCAAGGTGGAAGTACTCGACGTCGAACAGGGCAAACCGGGTGAACGCGATCGCGTGCGGGTGATGGTTCGCTGGTCGGGGACACGGGTTAGCGGCAAGCCGGGCAAGCGATCGTCGGTGGTTCGCCGACAGGCGATTTACACGCACGTTTACGTTCTCGCGCGTGAACACGGAGTGAAGAGTCTCGCCAGTGAGACGTTCGCGTCGTCATCGTGTGGCGGCTGCGGCGCACCAATTGCCGTCTCGAAGGAGAAGGCGTGCGGGTTCTGCGGCACGAGTCTCGTCGATGGACAACACGATTGGGTGTTGGACGACATTTCTCCCTTCACGCACGACATGGCTTTTCGTCCGCAACAATCGCAACAGCCGCCGGCCGACCGCGCTCTTCAATCGGCAGCCGCGGGGAATGGCGACGCTTTTGACGCACCGTTTATCAGCGGCGACGCGGAACTGTCGTTGGCTGTCCTCTCGCGGATCGTCTGGGCCGACGGCGAAGCTCACAAGAAGGAACGCAAGGCCCTCTCGCGGTTGGGCAAACGATGGGGGCTCACGCAGCAACAGATGCAGGAAGCATTCGAGTCGGCAAGAGACGGCAACGTCGAACTCCCCATCCCCGACACCCGTGAAGAGTCGAACGTTTACATGAAGCAGCTGATCCACGTCAGCCTCGCCGACGGTCGGCTGAGTTCCGAGGAACAGCGTCTGCTGTACGACTACGGCCAGCGAATGGACTACACGAAATCGGAAGTTCGCCACGCCATTGCCCGCGAGAAACGCGAGTTGTATCAGGAAGCCCGCGCGTTGCAGCGATCGCGCAGGAAAAACGGACGTGGAACTTCGGCGTAGACGCGGCGGTCTCGGGTATCGTGTTAGAATACACGCGCAGTGATCTGAAAACGTTTTGAATCTGCTTTTGCCAACTCGGAGAGACTTCATGTCCAGCGTTCGACTAGTTCATGCATTCATCATTGCCGTGTTGTTGGCCGCTGCTGTCTCTTCCTCTTCAACAGCGCGGGGCGATGAAACTCGGATGAACCTGCTGATCGTCGAAACCGATGAGCACCATTTCAGCACGCTGGGATGCTACGGCGGGAAGATTGTCAAAACGCCCAACATCGATTGGATCGCAAAAAACGGTGCGCTCTGCACCAGTTTCTACGCGACAACACCCGTCTGTTCGCCATCGCGGGCGGCACTCGTTTCGGGGCTGTACCCTCAGAAGACAAAAGTTACCACGAACAACATTCCGATCGATGATTCCATCATCACGTTTGCTGAGGTACTTCGGCGTCGCGGATACGCAACCGGCTATGCAGGCAAATGGCACCTGGATGGAACCGGCAAACCGCAATGGGCGCCGAAACGCAAGTTCGGTTTCGACGACAATCGCTTCATGTTCAATCGCGGCCACTGGAAGAAGTTTGTCGATGTGGCAGCCGGTCCACAGGTTGGTGCCCGCAGCAAGCAGGGAAAACCGAATTACAATGTCGCTGGGGCCGACGAAAAAACTTTCTCCACCGATTGGCTTTGCAACAAAGCGATTGATTTCATCGGCAAGAACAGCGAGCGACCGTTCTGCTACATGGTCAGTCTGCCCGATCCGCATGGACCAAACACGGTACGCGCTCCCTATGACACCATGTACGATGATGTCAAGGTGCCGATTCCCGTGTCTTTTCTCCGCAAGCCCGAACAGATTCCAGCCTGGGGAAAACCGGCAGGTGTCAAACCGGCGCAGCTCCGCAGATTGATGCGCAGCTACTATGGCATGGTCAAATGCATCGACGATAATGTTGGGAAAATCCTCGATGCGTTGCGGGACCGGAAAATGCTCGATCGCACTATCGTCGTCTTCACTTCCGATCACGGTGACCTGTGCGGCGAACATGGCCGCCTGAATAAAGGCGTGCCGTATGAAGGCTCGGCCCGAATTCCATTCCTGGTGTACTGCCCCGGCAAGGTTCCGCCCGGAACTGTCATCGACAAAGCACTCTCGAACATCGACTTTCTGCCAACCGTCATGCAGCTGCTCGACGTTCCGCTCGAACACAAAGTCGATGGACGCGACGCGACGCAACTCTTCACCGGCAAACCGACCGATGACTGGGAAGACATTTCCATTATCCGCAGTGCCGGCAAACCGGGGCAGGCGGGCAATGCCTGGCTGAGTGCAGTCACCCAGCAATACAAGCTGGTCTATTCATCCAACGAAGTCCCCTGGCTGATCGACGTGAAAAACGATCCCAACGAATTGACGAACCTGTTTGGTCAAGCGTCGCTCAAACCGCAAACCCGCTGGATGACAGAAAATCTCAGCGCCTACGGCAAGACACACGACGACGACTACGTCCGCAACCCGCGCATCCGTTCGTGGATGGGGCAGGTTCTGAAGGGGGAAAGACGGTAGCGCGAATTAAATCTTGTTCGCTCGAACTGACTACTGTAATATCGACACACGCTTATCTGTTTGAATGGAACCAAACGCACAATGGACAGGCTCATGGATAACATTCCCAACGTCCAACATCCGGTGCTCACTCGTCGTACCGCTGTGCAGGCCGGTGCGGTTGGGCTGCTTGGTGTGGGGATCAACCATCTTGAGTCACTGCGAGCAGACGCGGCACCGACGAAATCGACCAACAGAGCAGGGCGGGGGCGGGCGAAGTCGGTTGTGTTCATCTTTCTCTCCGGCGGACTAACGCAGCACGACAGCTTCGACCCGAAACCGAATGCGCCGGTGGGAATTCGCGGCGAGTTCAATCCAATTTCAACGGGGACGCCGGGACTTCAGATTTGTGAGCACCTACCGATGCTCGCAGCGCGGAGCAACAAATGGTCGCTATTGCGTTCGTTGACGACGCCGTACAACGGCCATTCCGAGGGGCACATGGCGATCCTTTCGGGACGCACGCCGATGCCGCCGACGTTCAACGGCAGCAAGCCGATGCCGGAAGATTGGCCTTCGATTGCTTCCATCGTCGGCGCAGCGACCAACCGCCGCAGCAACAACCTGCCGCCAGCCGTGGTCTTGCCCGAACGCCTGGTTCACCGCACCACCCGGGTGATTCCCGGCCAGTTTGCCGGGCGAATGGGAAGGCAGCGCGAGCCGTGGTTTATTGAAGCGTCGCCGTTTAACGCCGGATCGTATGGAGCCTATCCCGATTACGAATTCCATTTTGTGCGGGGACGGGAACAGAACAAGAACCTCAAGTTTCAAGCACCCAATCTCAGCCTGCCCGAGGGCCTCAGCCTGTCGCGGCTGAATCAGCGGACCGACCTACTGAAACTCGTCGAATCTCAGCGCCGCGATCTCGATCAATTCGCCGCCACCGAAAACTTTGACCGGTCTCGGCAGGCAGCGATTTCACTATTGACCGATGAGAGCGTCCAACAGGCATTCGACGTCACCCGCGCACCGGCCAACGTGCAGGATCGTTACGGCCGCAACGCCTTCGGCTGGTCGTTGTTGATGGCAAAGCGGTTAGTGGAGTCGGGCGTGAATCTGGTGCAGGTCAATCTTGGCAACAACGAATCGTGGGACACGCACGACAACGCCTTCCCGCTGCTTAAAGATTGCCTGCTGCCACCGACCGATCGCGCACTGTCGGCCCTGATCGACGATCTGGATGAAAGCGGCTTGCTGGATGAAACGTTGATTGTGATGTGCGGCGAGATGGGCCGCACGCCGAAGATCAACACCAAGCTCCCCGGCCGCGATCATTGGGGCGCAGTGCAAACAGTCTTCTTTGCCGGCGGCGGACTCCGCGGCGGAAACGTGGTTGGCAGTTCCGACGAGATCGGCGCCTATCCCGCCACCGCACTACAACGCCCCGAAAACGTCGCCGCCACCATCTACGATTCCCTCGGCATCCCATCGACGGCGAGTTGGAAAGACGAGCTAAATCGCCCGCATCACATTTACTTCGGCGAGCCGATTGCCGCGTTGCTGTGATCGGCTTGTGTGACGCCTTGCATGTGGGATTTCAGGACTCTCTTTCGCCACATGGTCGCACGGCGTAGTCGGTCTTGCTGCCGACCACTGGACTCCGCCCATTCGCCGGGTGCCTCGCCGTCAGGTGATGGCACATTTCTCTTTGTCCCAAAGGGACAGCCGAAAATAGCCCGGCAGTTCACTGCTGGGTGACAAGTTCGGTTTCTCATTTGAGTCCCGAAGGGACGGCTGAAAACAGCGTCGGCAAAATTGACATCAAACGTCATTCAGTCGTCCCTTCAGGACTCAGCGACATTGTTTGCACCAGCATTCCCAGCGATGAATCGCTGGGCTATTTTCAAATGTCCCTTTGGGACAAACGGTCGCAACAATCAACGGCCTCTGCAGATGTACCCCAGCCTCAACTCTCGCCCACTCCCTGCCGAAATGGGGACGGCGTTGATCGCGGTTCGACGATGATTGCAGGGGGAATGCGAAATCAACATTCGCCCTGGCGGACAAGCCGACCAGTGGCACGCGGCGGCCGGTACAACCATGCTTCACCTTGCCTTGCAGGGATAGCCCCTGCTCGCGTTCCGTTCGAAATGCAAGATGATCGCCCGCACAAAGGCATGCACATTGGCTGCGTACTCTGAAAACATCTCTTCCGTGACAAAGAGGCCTTCACCCGCGAGAGGGAGCCTTAGCGGTTCTTCCGATAGCGACCATGCCACGCCAATCTTGTCGAGCAGCGGATGTCGGAATAAATCGGCGTTTCGTTTGCGGAGTTGTTTTGCACTAGATCCGTCAGCGTGTTTCGTCGCATTCGCGAGTAAGCGAAGTTCATCAATGGTTGACCATTTGTCAATTGTCTTCAAATTGAGATCAAAATGCAGCCCATACCAAAGGACGATTCCTTCCATGTTTGCTTCTTTGAGCTTGAAATTACGGGAATTACAATCGTAACACAGTTTCGCCAGCTGCTGTTCGAGCAAGTGGAAGAGCCCAACCGTAAGTAGGTTGATGGACGCCTGACGGAGTCCGTACATCGCGTCGTAATACAGTTGGCCTTCATTCTGCGCAGCTTCGGCCTCTTGGCTCATGTCACCATCACAGTTGTCTGTGGCTGGACGGGACCCCATGCACTTGAATGCCGCTTCAGCAACCTCATCGGCCCGCTGTTCGATGTTAACGAAGCCTGCCAAAACATCCTCGAGAATCGATTCCTTGTAAACGCGAAAGCACGGGAGAGCCCCGACGCGAAGCTGGGATGCTAGGAATGATCCGCCAACAGCCATGGGTCCACGTCCTCAATGTTAGGATTCTCATGCTAACGACGCACGGTTGTCGCCGGAGGTTCGCGACATGCCATGCGAAATGACGTAGCCGCGGTCCAGACAGGGGAAAATATTCCAAGCCCCTTTGTTTCATTTTGCTTCGTCTTAGCGGCGTTTCTCAGTCGAACCGATTCCTCTCAAATATCCACGCCCCATTCACTCCACCGGTAAAAACGCCAGGGATGTTTGGACGGCGTAGTCGCAGGTGCAGCCGGAGCTGGCTTCGGGGATTAGTAACAACCCGCCGGCGGGGATGATGTTGATCCAGCAGCCGGGGCGGGTGCTGGTGGTGACTGGCGTGCGGGTGTGGGTTGTCAGATCGAACATGGTGGGGTTGCTTTGCCGGAAGAAGAACGCCGACGCCGATGCGGAGATTGTGCCGCAGCCGCGTCGCTTGCCGAGATCCCAACCCCAGTTGGCAATCTTCTTGCCGGTTTGTAATTCGTAGGCGAACGGCTCGCAGTAGAGTTTGTTGCCGACGATGATGGGATGCAGATCTTGCTCGCCGTGGTCGCCGTTGATTTTCGTCGCTTGATTTTGCGTCGTGTTCCACACCGGTTTTCCGGATTTGGTGTCGAAGACGAACACGTCGAACAGCACGCGGGCCGTTTCTTTGTTGTCGCCGCTGTTTCTCGAACCGACGACGACGAGCTTATCGTTGGCGTAGCTGCAATAAAGATTGTGTTGGGCGGCCGTGCATTTCGCGTCGATTCGCCACGCGACTTTTCCCGTGTGCATGTCGAGGGCGACAAGGTCAGCCCCCTTGCCGAGCAATTGCGTCAACGGAGCGCGGCCCTTGGGGTTGTTGATCGTCTCGGGATTTCGCGATTCAACGAAGAACATCTTCCCGCCGCCGACGGTGATGGTGGAGTTGGGTATCGCCCCCTGATTGGAATGGTAAGTCCATTGATGTTTCGCCTTGCTTTGATCAAAGGCGAACACGAAATCGCTGGTGACGGCATGCCGGAAATCGAAATAGGCGGCATCGTGAATCGCTGCCAGACTGTGACCCCGCCGCGATGCCCCCGGTTTCACACCGCTGCCAATCAGCAGTTTCTCGACGTTGGCAACATAACCCCATTCGCGTTTCTTGCCGTCCTTGGCCATCGGAACGCGAAATGTTGTTTCGACATACCCGGTCTCGGCGCTGAGCGCCATGCATTTGTCATCGACTGCGACGTACACAAACCCCGGGCCAGCCGCCATGAAGCTGCAATCGCGAAACGCACCGACGCGGCGGGAGTTGGGAATCTCGACGGTCCACAGTGGCGTGCCGTTGTAGGCGTCGGCAGCGTAAATGCGGTTATCGCCCGGAATGAACAGCCGCCCGTCTTTCCACAATGGGGCGACGGTGCGGTGATGTCGATCGATCATCTGCCGCGGTCCCGGCCGGCCGAACCACTGCATTGCCATTTTGCCACGAACGCGCGTGTCGGTGCTGCAGACGGTGTTGGCGGCATTCGCATACATGTGCGTCCACTCGCCAATGCCTTTCAACGATGGCCGACGCACAACGTCGTTTTTGTTCGAGCCGAAGAATGCGACACCGCCCCCGGGTCGCAGCACGCGAATAATTTCATCGCGGTCTCCCGGCAGTTTGCCACCACTTGCCAGCGAATCGCCGACGATGAGATTGAACAGGTAATCGGTGTAGGGTAGCTTTCCGGTGGGTGACCGATGATGTACCACCACGCGGCCCGACAGCCCGGCGGCATCGAAGTGCCGCCGCAGTAACGCAGCTTTCTCGGCATTCGCTTCGACACAGACAATCTTCAAATCGCTGTGCCGCGCCAGTTCATAGGCTAGATGTCCTGCGCCGCTTTCAAGTACCAGGCAATACCCCTTCCGCACTTTCGATTCGGCAAGTAGCTTCTGTGCGGTCGTCTTGTATTGGGTCGCAAGTTGCTCGTTGGCATACGCGAGCGGCTTGTTTTCGGCTGGCAAACTCTCTCGCAGCTTCGTCGGCTGCTGTTGACTGAAGCAGTAGACCAGCCCGGTATCGGTGCTGACGAACAATCGCCCGCCGGCAATCGACAGGCCGTACGCTTTGCCGGTGACTTTTGCCGTCCAGATTTGTTTACCGTCGTCGGCACGAAACGCGCTCACTTTGCCATCGCCGCCACCGAAGCGCACGCCAGTGGCCCCGATGAAGGCATAGGGATATTCCTGCGGCAGTTGGCTGATCTCCTTGCCAATTCCCTTTCCGCGACGTTTGAGTTGCGATGCAAACGCACCGGCCGGATCTCTTCCGCCCGGCACGAACAACTTGCCCGAGCGACGTTCGAGATAACCCTGAGCCGACACGGCGATCTTCCCGCTGGCAAGTTTCTTGCCGGTCTTGACATCAAGGGCGACCTGATAGACCGCCTGATTGGGGAATAACCCGGCGCAGAAGTAGGCAATGTTCTCGTCAACCAGTACGCCGGTGCGAACGGGCATTGAACTGATAACGCGACCATTCCCCGCAATTTGCCGCTCCGCGGCGGCATCGTGGCGGTATTTCCACAATAGCGAACCATCGACGGAATTCAGACAATAAACGTGACCGTCATCGGAACCGAACAAGACCTTGTTGGCGTGAAGTGTCGGCGCCAACCGCACCGGGCCTTCGGTGAAAAACGACCACTTTTCGTTGCCGGTCTTCGCATCGAGGCAGTAGACCTTGTCGTCGGCCGACGAAGCAAAGTAAGCCGCATTGCCATTGGAAACAACGTGAAAGGCGCGGTCGTAAATCACGCGCGGTTTCAGGTTGAATTTCTTGTGCCAGAAGTTTTGCTTCGCCGGCGCAGGCCACGCCGGTTGCGGCGGGTGACGCGGTCGATAAACCCAGGCCGTGTGCAGTGGGACATTCAACTTGTCGGTGGAGACTCCAGACCGCTGATTGTCGCGCAGGTAAGTCGGCCAGTCGGCAACCTGCGGCGCGACCGCCTCGATCTCGGGGAACTCTCGCAGCCGCGCCTTGAACCGCGCACCAATCTCCTCCGCAGTCAGACTTCGATCATAGACGCTGACCTGCTCGATCTGCCCGGCAAGCGAGTACAGTTCGTTGTCGTCGTGGTAGGCTCCAATCGTAAACGGCGCATTGGGCGGATAGGCGATATCGCCGGACTGCTCTTTGGAGGCGGCTCGCAGTTTGCCGTCAACATGCAATGCCATCTGCTTGCCGTCGTATGTCCCCACGACGTGGTACCAGTAGCCAAATTCAAAGGACCGGGGGTCGGTGAGATACGTCAGCCGCTTTTTTGTTGCCGATGAAATGGCAAAACAGAATTGCGATTTGCGGTGGCCCAGCAACCAGCCCCGCTCGTAATCGCCGTTGTCCTGAATGATGCCGCAGATGCCCCCCCACTCCGCCGGTTTGTCGACCAGCACCCACGCCTCGACAGAGATTGCTTGCTGCGGCAACTTCAGTTGTTTGAGATCGGTCGCGACGGCTATGTGTCGCCGCGCCTTGGAATCTCCATCCAGCAGCAGTGCATGCGGAATTGTCTTGCTGAATCGAACCGGGCCGTTGGTTGTTGCGTTCTTACCACCCGCGACAGCTTTGAACGTCTTGCCGTCGGCAAGATTCTGGAGAAATTGCCAGCGAAACAGCGGCCCGTCTGCAGCGTTCGCGGGCGAAAACGCGGTCGCAATAGTCAACAGGGCAACGGCCATCCCGCTGCCCAAAGTGCGTCGCAGTGACCGTGCTGGCATCATTGACTCTCCTAAGCGGAACGGGAGCTGTGCAAACTCGCGATTGTGACTCGTGCCAACCGTCGTGACAGAAAGGCTTTCTGTGAATAAGGACAGTATGGCCGGGCATCCGTGTTTTACCGCATAATACACGACGCCGAGTGACCGAACAAATGCAATGAGTCGGCCGGCCGTTCCCCGCAGGGCGATTGCACCAAAAGTCATGGTGCGCATAGGACTTTATTGAGATAAGTCTCGTCCCATCCGGCGGTGAGTCGTTTGTTCTTGATGCCTACCTTCAGTGTGGACTCGTTCTTCAACA
>Ga0114999_10000481_pt1 | contig 59397 bp, 49 predicted proteins | sample ArcticOcean_MG_C_3_FD_89820 | JGI IMG/M metagenome (GOLD analysis project Ga0114999, IMG submission 89820) | Marine microbial communities from western Arctic Ocean - ArcticOcean_MG_CB8_126 | ecosystem: Environmental > Aquatic > Marine > Oceanic | place: Arctic Ocean: Canada Basin | collected...
AGAACCACACTTGGGACAAAAGTCGTCATTGCTCATACATACAGATAAATCGCGCATGAAATTATACCTTTCCACCCATCAACCAGATATTGATTGTGAATTTATAGGGAGCCCCCATCACAACTTCGCGCTCATAATTGCTGAATGCATTGTATTTCAGTCGGAAAATTCAGAGGCTACCTCGGAATAATTTCACTGGGCTGTGAAGTCGATACGAACCCCATCGACATCGAAGGTATCGGCATTGGTGGGTGCTGTGCCCTCGTCGAGGGTGGCATCGGCGGCTCTCACCTCTGATGTGAGATGGAGCCAGTCGGCATCGAGCAGAGCGGGGTTGCCGTCGCCGAGCCAGACGCTGAGGGTGATGGTGGCGTCGACTTCGAGGTTGAGGTCCTTCCGCTTTTGTTGGACGCGTCGGATGATCTCACGGGCCAAGCCCTTGGAGAGTAGTGCAGGTGTTGTCACCAAGTCTAGGACCAGGGTGACATCGGATTCGTCCGCGGTCATCGCGGCGAATCCTTCTCGTTCGACGCGCTTGATCTCGACATCAACGGCCTCGATGGTGTAGCCATCGATGATGCACTTGCCGTTCTCGATATCATCGAGGATGGCTTCCGCATCCATCTCGAGGATGGCCGCCATGACCTTGGTCATGTCTTGGCGACACTTCTTGCCCAAGGTCTTGCGATTGGGCAAGACCTCGATCATTTGGAAGCGGTCCAAGTCGCCTTCGGTGAGCAGTTGTTCGACGTTGAGTTCCTTGGCAAGGATGGGATAGAACTCATCGATATTTGAAGCACCCACAAGCCAGCCCGTGGCACAGGGCAGGCGCTGGCGGTGGTCGTTCTCGGCACGGATCTTCCGTCCGGCTTCTGCGAGGTTGCGCACCAAGCTCATTCTCTGCTCCAAGCCGACATCACTGACGAGGGGGGAAGGCCAATCTGCGAGATGCACTGAGGTGCCCGTCAGGTTGCGATGAATCGAATCGACCATGAACGGAGCGATGGGTGCAATCAACCGACAGATTGTGGTCAGCACGGTGTGCATGGTGTGCTGGCAGGCCAACTTGTCCGCGGACTCGTTGGAGTCCCACAGTCTGCGTCGACTCCTTCTGACGTACCAGTTGGACAGATCGTTGACGATGAACTCCTCGAGGTCGCGTCCGGCCTTGTGGAAGTCCCAGGCCTCGAACTGCGCAGTGTAGGCGTTACTGACTGTAGCGAGCCGGGACAGAATCCAGCGATCCAGACTTGAAGCATCACCCTGTGATGCTGAAGATGAATCGAAAGAGTCCAATGAGGCATAATCGGCGTGGAACTTGTAGCAATTCCACAGGGTGAGGAACATCTTGGCATATGTTTCGCGGACGCCATTGGAATCGAACTTGAGGGGATTCCAGGGCGCGCCTGCAGTCACCATGTACCAGCGCGTCGCATCCGCGCCCTCGCGGTTGAAATGATCCCACGGGTCGACGATGTTCCCTTTGGATTTGGACATCTTCTTGCCTTCGGCATCGAGGATGAGTCCGAGGGAGAGGCACCGCTTGTAGCAGATGGAATCGAAGACGGTGGTCGATACTGCGAGGAGGGTGTAGAACCAGCCTCTCGTCTGATCCACACCTTCGCAGATGTAGTCGATGGGGAAGTTGTTCTCGAACGTTTGAGGGTCATCGAAGGGATGGTGCCACTGGGCGAAGGAAGCGCAGCCACTGTCGAACCAGCAATCCATCACAAAGGGTTCTCTCTCCATTCGTTCTCCTGTAGAGGATACGAGGACAAAAGCATCGACAATCGGTCTGTGAAGATCCACATCATCTGGACATTCAGGATTAGAGATACCAGCAGCAACCGCGATCTGAACTTCAGCTTGGAGTTCAGCAATACTGCCGACACACTTCATCTCACCAGAGGCAGACCGCCACACGGGGAGTGGGGTGCCCCAGTAGCGTTCCCTAGAGATGGCCCAGTCCTTGACATTGCGAATCCATTCGCCGAAGCGGCCTTCGCCGACCCAATCGGGTGCCCACTCGACCTGATCGTTGAATTCGATGAGGCGGGCCTTGACTTTGGTCATCGCCACGAACCAACTGTCCATCGCGTAGTAGAGCAGGGGGTGGCCGGTGCGCCAGCAGTGTGGGTATTCGTGACTGTACATCTTCTCGCGATACAGCTTATTTTGGCTGGCGAGAAGATCGATGAGGGGGTCATCACAATCCTTGACGTACTTTCCATCGAGTTCGGGATGTGTGCCCTCGAGGAAAGCGCCATCCATGCCGACGGTATGTTGTGCGGGCAAGCCCACCTCCATGCCGAGATTGTAGTCATCCTCACCGTACATGACGGCGGTGTGAACGACGCCGGTTCCGTCGGTGGTCGTCACCCAGTCCGCACTGAGGATGGTCCAAGCGGTCTCTGAATCTCCCCTCTCAACGGCATCAGGGAACAGCGGCTCGTATTCCAATCCAATCAAATCTGAACCTTTCATCTCGGAGATGATGCTGCAATGATGACGAATGACTTCTTTGTACAAGTCGCGAGCGAGAATCATCTCTTCACCGATGAGTGCGCCACCGCGCCCATCCCAATTCTCGGGGATGGAATCCACACGGACCCGGATGTAGTCGACCTTCGGCCCAACGGCCAATCCCACATTTCCTGGAAGCGTCCACGGTGTGGTCGTCCAGGCGAGCACGGAGGCGTCATCACCCGCGAGCTTGAATTTGACGTAGACCGAGGGTTCCTCGACCTCTTTGTATCCCTGCGCAACCTCGTGGGTGGAGTAACTGGTGCCGGTCTGCGGACAATAGGGCAAGACCTTGTGGCCACGGAACAGGAGTTCCTTGTCGAACATCTGCTTCAGTGCCCACCAGCAGGATTCGACATAGTCGTTCTCCAGCGTGACATAGGGATTGTCAAGGTCCACCCAGTACCCCATGCGCTCGGTCATCTCGCGCCAGGCTTTCTCATAGGTCCACACAGAGTTGCGGCATTCCTGATTGAACTCGGCCATGCCGAATTCTTCGATCGATTCTTTCGAAAGCAGGTCGAGTCGCTTCTGCACTTCGATCTCGACCGGGAGTCCATGTGTATCCCAGCCGCCCTTGCGCTCGACGAAATGGCCCTCCATCGCCTTCCAGCGGCAGACCAGATCCTTGTAGGCCCGGGCGACGACGTGGTGGATGCCCGGCTTGCCGTTGGCGGTCGGTGGACCTTCGAGGAAGATGAAGGGCTCTCCGCCCTTTCGGGACTGCACCTGAACCGAGAAGGTGTCCTCGGCCGCCCAGGTGGCCATGATGGCCTCCTCGAGCGCGACCGGGTCAAGGGTCCCGGTGGCAGAAGGCACGACCATGCGCCGCGGGACCATAGGTCCCGACTTGAACTCCACGGTGGGTTCAAACACCGCGGCGCGAACCGGCGTCCCAATGGAGACCACCCAGTTCGATGTCGGAGGCATGTCATGCGGCGGCTGTGTTAGCAAGTTGACCGATGCGTTGAGCGCGGTCGAGGGCGTCTCGGGCGTGGATGCGGCCGTCGGCTCGGCTACCGTCCATCACGACGGTGCTTGCACCACCCAGATGAGCAACGCCATCACCGGCGTCGGATTCACGCTCGGATCTGATTTCGACTGGTCCGACAAGGCGGTTTGGAAGCAGAGCGCGCACAATACGAAGTGGTGCCTGATCGGTTGTTCGATCGGTGATTTCGGCACCATTGCCGCCTTCCAATTCTACTGGCCGGATTCGGGATGGAATCAGATGTGGATCATGGCCCTGGCGATGATGAACGGTTTGCTCACCTCCATCGCTTTGGAGACAGTGATTCTGATGAAGCAGATGGGTGGATTCCGTCAAGCCTTCCGTGTCGCCGTCGGCATGTCGCTGATCTCCATGCTTGCCATGGAGGCGGCGATGAACATTGTCGACCTGTTGTTGACCGGTGGTGCGATGCTGACTTGGTGGGTCATCCCCATCATGCTGTTCGTTGGATTCGTGACGCCGTGGCCCTACAATTACTGGCGCTTGAAGAAGCACGGCAAGGCCTGTCATTGATCAGTACTTGATACCGAGTTTTGTGTAGATGAACGACATCAGCCAAGCGGGACCGATCATCAGGAATTGGATGTCCTCGAAAAACGAGGGCTTGACCCCCTCGACCTTGTGGCCGTAGAATTGGCCGATCCAAGCGACGACGAAGACGATGAGTGACGCCTGCCACAGCGGGAAGCTGACCATCGCTTCGTATTGGTAGCAGATGGCGAGGCACAACCCGGTCCAGGCCATCATGCCGACGGTCAGTGAAAGGCTGAGTCGGACGTAGAAGATGAAGACCGGAATCAATGCGAGAACGGCGAGGTTGACCGGGCCGACAGGGACAGACCAGAGCAGACCGACGATGGTGAGATAGATCGCGGGAACGGCGAACCAGTGGATGTTTTTGTTGAGTGGATTTTGGTGGCTGGCGCCATAGGCATCCAACCAATCTTGCATCGAACGCGCGTCTCCCATGCCATCACATGTGGCTCTCCGGTCCATCAGTCCTCCGACGGAATGTTGAATGGTCCTGAACCCGACGAAGGGTTGTGACAGTCGTTGCGTTGCTGCAGCTCGACCCGACGGTCGGAGACGTTGCGGGCAATGTCGCTGAGATCGAACGTGCCTGTGCGCTGGCTGCCAGTGAGGGCGCGGACATCGCCGTGACGAGCGAATTGATTGTCTCCGGCTATCCGCCGCGCGACCTGCTGATGGATGATGCATTCGTTTCACGATGTGCCGAGGCTGCACATGCGGCCCAGAGCACCATTCCACTGCTGATCGGTTCGCCATTGCCCTCGGAGAAAGAACGCCAGAAGCCGTTCAATGGGGTCGTGCGCGTGGCGCCCGACCGGAGCAGTCGCATCGTCGGGCGCAAGCAATTGTTGCCGACCTACGATGTATTCGATGAGGGACGCTATTTTCAGGCGGACGATGCGCCCGGCATCGACCGCAGCCTGCAGGGGAAATCCGTCGGTATCACGATCTGCGAGGATGCTTGGCAGCACGTCGGGGAGACACCCGCGGATTACGAGGCCGACCCGATTGAACAACTCGCCTCTTGGCAGCACCAAGGTGAGCCGCTGGCACTCAGTGTCAATCTGTCCTCTTCGCCCTATCATCTGGCCAAGGAAGGCGTGCGGGCGCGCCTCGTGCGCAAGGCCGCAGCCACCCTCGGCCATCCTTTCCTATTGTGCAATCAGGTCGGTGGTAACGACGATCTCATCTTCGACGGCAGAAGCATCGTCGCCTGGCCCGACGGCACCATCGTTCAGGCGCCGGCCTGGTGCATGGGCGTGCTCTTGGTCGACCTTGAGGACCCCGCAGCTGCGCGTTGGCTGCCATGGCCGGATGGTGACTGTGGCGAGGACTGCCGATGTCAGGTCCAATTGGTCCACGCCGAGGACATGCCATTCCTGCCGCCAAAAGGCATGGATTTGATGGCGGCGATCACCGTCGGCCTCGGCGATTATTGTCGCAAATCCGGCATCGAGCGCATCGTGCTCGGGATGTCGGGCGGCATCGATTCCGCCGTCTGTGCCGCCATCGCCTGCCAGGCGATCGGCGCGGACAACGTCGTTGGCCTCGCCATGCCGAGCCGGCATTCCTCACAACACTCGATCGACGATGCAAAAGCGACCGCCGATGCGCTTGGCATGGAATTGCAAACCCATCCGATCGAAGGCATCCACGTCGCTGTCGAATCCGCCTTGACAGAGGAGTTGGCAACCGGACATCCTGTCGCCAGTGAAAATCTCCAGGCACGCATTCGAGGCACTCTGGTCATGGGTGTGGCGAATGCGAGGCAGGCGATGGCCATCGCGACCGGCAACAAATCCGAACTTGCGATGGGATACTGCACCCTGTATGGAGACATGAACGGCGGATATGCGCCGCTCGGCGACCTGTATAAGACCGAAGTTTACGAGGTCGCAGCGGCGATCAATGCCGATGCGGAGCGACGCGGTGTTGCGATTCCGATCAACGAATCCACCTTGACAAAACCACCGAGTGCTGAATTGGCACCCGACCAGAAAGACGAGGACAATTTGCCACCCTATGTGATTCTCGACGCCATCCTTGAGGATTGGATCGAGCGCGGGATTCGAACCGACTCCCCCCTCACCGAGGAGGTCCTGTCGCGCCTGCATGCCAATGAGCACAAGCGCTGGCAGATGGCGCCCGCTCCGCGGGTCTCGAATCGCGCCTTCGGCCAGGGCTGGCGACAGCCGCTGGCCGCGCGCAGGTGAGGTGGAAGGCCATGTGCCCAGACATCGTCAATCGGCTCGGCGAGTGCACCTCTCCTTACCTCTTGCAGCATGCTGAGAATCCCGTCGCTTGGCAGCCTTGGGATGATCAGGCCATTGCCCTCGCGCGCGAACTCGACCGCCCCTTGCTCGTCTCAATCGGCTATTCAGCCTGCCATTGGTGCCATGTGATGGAACACGAATCCTTCGAAGATGAGGCGATGGGGCAATTGATGAACGATGCACTGGTCTGCATCAAGGTCGATCGCGAGGAACGTCCCGATGTCGATGCGCTCTACATGAATGCGTGCACAGCGATGACCGGGGCAGGTGGCTGGCCGCTGAATGCATTCGTTGACCCCCACACGCTGAATCCCTTCTTCGTCGGCACCTACTTTCCTCCCACACCCGCCTTCAATCGGCCGTCTTGGGCTCAGGTTGTCGACAGCATCTCGAAGGCTTGGAGCGAGCAGCGAGAGGGCATCGAGAAGACCGCTGAGATGGTCATCGAACGGCTGGCACAGCGCCCACCTGCAGAAGGGGATGCACCTGACCTTGCGGCGCAACTCGGCATGGCCCGGGCCGCTGCAGTGGACCATGTGATGCGAATGGGCAACACGGCTCCGCAATTCCCACAACCGATGCGATTGGAGACTCTGATGCGTTCGGGTGACCACGAGATGGTCGCAACAGAACTCGACACCATGGCCACGCGCGGTTTATTCGACCATCTCGCCGGCGGTTGGCATCGCTATTGCGTCGATGCGGCGTGGGCCGTGCCCCACTTCGAGAAGATGCTCTACGACAATGCGCTACTTCTCGCGACCCACGCACGCGCGAGGCGACTGGGCATCGGAGCCCACAATGACAGGGTGATTCGGCTCACGCTCGAGTGGCTGAATACCGAGATGCTCGACCCTGACGGGGGAGTGTGGTCGACGCTGGATGCCGATTCTCTCGGGGAACATGGCCGCTCAGAAGAAGGGGAATTCTACCTGTGGACGCCCGAACAGGTCGACGATGATGTCGCCTGTGAGCGATTCGGTGTGACCGAGGCAGGCAACTTCGAGGGCAGCGGGCGCAGCGTGCTCGCACTGCATGAGGTCGAGGGGCTCGATGATGAAGCGATTCGGCAACGATTGCTGAAAGATCGGGCGAAGAGACCTCGGCCGGGCACCGACGACAAGGTGCTGACGGCGTGGAATGGGATGCTTCTGGTCGCCTGTGCTGACTTGCCTGAAGAGGAGGCGAGGAGCCTCGGCGAACACATCGTCGTCGAACTACTGGCACGCGACGAGGTACTCAGAACCCGACGGGGAAGTACCCTCGGAGGAGAGGGATTCCTCGATGATCACGCCTGGGCTGCCCTCGGGCTGCTGCGCTGGGGATTGCGTCACGACCACACGGATTGTCTAGAGCGCAGCCTTGCCATCACAGAACGAATGCTCGACCGATTCCATGACCCCGAAGGGGGATTCTGGTTGACTGGAGAAGGTCATACGGAATTGCCGATCCGGCAGCGTTCAGAAGCGGATTCGGCCGTGCCCGCAGCCAGTGCGGTCGCCACCGAATTGCTCGCCAGCTTGCTGCAGCGCTGGCCGGCCCATCCGAATGCAAGTGATTGGCGCGACGCGGCCGAGGGAACCATCCTCGCCATCGGACCCCAGCTCATCGAGCGCGCAGGCGCATACTGCGCACTGCTCAATGCGGCCGAGGGTCTGATCGATCCAGGCGCGATTTGGTTCATCCATCACGATGGCCAAGAACCCGAAGCGGTCACTGCATTGCGCGCAAATGCAGACTGGAATCAGGTGATCATCTCAAGCGCAACCTCGATCGAAGACAAGGACCGTGGCGGCGCGGTGTGGAAAGCCTGGCACTGTGCCGGAATGGTCTGCGATGCGCCGACGACCAATGCGCAAGACCTGGTCTGGTGAATGGCTCAGCCAACCCGAAAAACAACCCTCGGACCTGCACATCGCGCGGGGGCTTAGTAGGGCGATTCGCGGCTCTTGAAGATTCCAATCAATGGGCCAGGAGACCGGTTGCCTCGAGCCCGAACAGGAACCCGATCATCAGGGCTGCACCGATGAGAATCTGGAAAAGCGCCGCTTTGCCGGTTTCTGCGTGATGGATATCGGGCAATACATCGACCGTCGCCACGTAGAGGAAGGTGCCGCCGGCGAAGAGAATGGCAAGCCCCAATTGTTCGAGCGGAAGCCCATCCGTGGCGAAGAACGTCAGCAGAATGGCGGCCGGCGTGGCCAGACTGAACAGGAGGATGTCCATCGCGGCGCGTGTTGAGTCTTGACGCTCGGCCACACAGAATACACCGACGCTGAACGCGGCAGGAATCTTGTGGGCGATGACTGCGATGAGAATGGTCATGGTCAACAGGGTCGATCCTGAAGCGATGGCTGCTCCAATCGCCAAGCCATCCGTCAGGGCGTGAACGGAGAGTCCGAGTACGACAGAATTCGCTTGGGCGGGAGGGTGTTCATGGTGCTCATGATGGTCATCGTGGATGTCGTGACCGAATCCGAACGATTCGAAGATCAACATGACGAGAAAACCTGCGAGCAGGGCGAGTCCCGCATATTCACCGGCGATGTCGAAGCCTTCGGGGATGACGATCATCAACGCACTCGCCAGCAGAATGCCCGCGGCGATGCCGGTCAGACGGCGCATCAGGTTGGCATTCTCATGCACCTGACGCAGCAGAGGAATGCCACCGGCGATCATCGCAGCCGCGGCGGTGGCCCCGGCGAGCACCCAGACGTTCATGCCCGCCCCTCTGGCCAGTTATTGTTAATGATATTGGATATATTATCAATTTCAGTGTGGTCAATTTGAAGAACCTCAACCCGGCCCCTTCGGTCATGGACATCCCGACTGAGCTGTCCGCCATGTTGGAGGGACAGGAGGGTGCAACCCGGCAGAAAGCGGCGCGCCTGGTCGTCGATCTCGCCTCGACCGCGGGGGCGACGCGGTTCATTCGCTGCGCCCACGCGCACGTGAGTGGCGTCAGCCCACTGACCGGCGGACATGGCTTGCGTCGCTTCCTCGCGGACCTTGCTGGCGATGGAAAGGTATCGATTCCGACGACGTTGAATTCGGCCGGTTGTGACAAGGAAAAGATGGTCGAGATGGGCATCTCAGAGGCCGATTTCCTCGAACATCAATTCGAGATCGTCTTTGCCTATTCCCAGTTGGGCATCGAGGCGACACTCTCGTGCACGCCCTACGACAGGGGGGTGGACATCGAGGGCATCGGGTCCTGGGCAGAATCGAATGCGGTGGCATTTTCGAACTCCTATACATCCCTCATCACCAACCGAGAATCTGGTCTATCCGCACTGGCGACCGCGCTGACCGGCTGGGCGCCCGAATGGGGGTTGCACCTCGCGGAGAATCGCCTGCCAAATATCCACGTCAACGTCGAGTGCGAACTGGTTCACCTGTCGGATTGGAGCGTACTGGGGGATTGGATCGGCAAGCAGATTCAGCCCGATTGGCACCTGCCATGGGGCATGATGCCACACATCACTGGACTCCCAGACACCATTTCATTCGCCTCCAAGAAGGCCCTTGCGGCGGCGGCGGCGAATTACGGCTGTCCGATGCTGTGGGCGGCGGGAATCTCGCCCGACCCACCTACCTACGAAGCGCAGGGAGAACTCACCTTCACCACGGCCGACCTCGAACAGAGATACAGCGACCTCGCCCCCACGGGGACAGTGGATCTGGTCGTCATCGGCTGCCCTCAAGCGAGTGTAGAGGAGGTTCGCATCACGGCCGCATCGGTGCGAAATCACATGGAATTGGGACAGCGCATCCCCGACCAACGCCTGTGGATCTTCACCAGCAGTCACAATCATGACCTCCTCGATGCGGATGGCACCCTCGATGTGTTGGAAGAGGCCGGGGCACTGATTCTGAAGGATACCTGCCCCGAGGTCACACCGTACAACCGCGATCGCTACAACCACCTGCTGACAAATTCGCTGAAGGCCGAGCATTACCTGACCAGTGGCCTGAATCGCATGCCGACCTCGGTGATGCCCATCCAGGCCTGCGTCGCCCATGCCTTCAATCCCCAACTGAGTGAGGGGCCACGGCCCGTTCTCCATTCGAGTGCAGTTGTGAAAACAGCATCGAATAAACCGAATCGTCACGGATCTCTCACCATCAAAGGAAAGAGCCTGCCCTCACAAGATGCTTGGACGGTCCGGGGCCGCGCCATGGTGACCGATGTGCCGATCACCTACCTCGGCTATGTCAACCGGGACACCGGCATCATCGAGGAAGGCGGTCATCCCTTGGATGGAGTCGCCATCGAAGACACCATTCTCATCTATCCAAAAGGCAGCGGCTCGACGGTCGCACCCTTCGTCCTGATGGGGCTCATCTACACGGGTAAGGGCCCGAAAGCGATCGTCAATCGCGATGTTTGCCCGCTGACACTGCCCGCCTGTTCGCTTCTCAATCTGCCCTATGGCCACGGCTTCGATGCCGACCCCTGCATGGAGATCAACGATGGCGATGAAATCGAGATGACGCTCGCCGACGGCGTCGTGACCTTGACGGTCAGTCGTCGTAATTCCTGAAATCCCACAGATGTGCGATGTAGCACTCACTGCAGGCGCTGGTCAGCATTCGGTCCTCATAGGGCAGCGGGCGATGCCAAACCTCCAATGACTTGGATTCGCCGCAGGTGGGGCAGGTCCCGATCTCTCCTGAGGGCATGGTGGGCCTCGACTTCCCGTTCCTGAATGTGTGCGCGCGACGGGGGCAGTCTCAAGGGGGTTGCACCCGAGTGGTGGGTCATGCGCTGCATCGTCACGGGCGGAGCGGGCTTCCTCGGAAGTCACCTCGTCGAGCAATTGGTCTCGATGGGCCATGCCGTGGCCGTCATCGACGACATGTTTCGCGGCCGCAAGAAAAACCTCGAGGGCTGCCGGGGCATGGAGGATTACTACCTCGTCATGGGTGATGCGTGCGAGCGGCGTCATTTCGAGCGGGCCGCGGACAAACTCGGTGGGGTCGACTGCCTGTTCCACCTCGCCGCCATCAATGGGACGCGTTGGTTCAATGAGCGGCCGGACTTCGTCGTCCAGGTCAATCTCGATACGCTCCGTGTGGCCTTGGATTTCGCTGCGACGCGCGGGTGCAGGTTCGTCTTCACCTCCTCGCCTGAGGCCTTCGGTGAGCAGCCCGCGATGCCGCTTGGCAACGAATCGGTCAGCATGTTCACACCGGCGGCAAACCATGGACGACACTCCTACGGCGCGAGCAAATATCTCGGGGAGATTCTGGTTCAGCATGCGGTTCGCGAGCAGAGTCTCGACGCGCGAATCGTCCGGCCGTTCAACGCCTATGGGCCACGATTGCCGGGCAATGCCTACGGTCAGGTGACGGGTATATTCTTCGAACAATGTCGGCGCAGTGTGCCGATCACCATCCATGGAGATGGGTCCCAGACCCGGTCGTTCACCTGGGTTGAGGAGGTCGTCGAAGGCATTCGATTGGCCGGCGAACTGGAGGAGGGAATCGACGGGTCGAAAATGGCAGGCCAATGCTTCAACCTCGGCAGCGCTGATGAAATTTCCATCGCCGACCTCGCCGCGCTCTGTCAGAAGATCAGCGGCACAGAATCTCCGATCGAATTCGATGTGGAGGGTCACCCGGGCGATTCCGCCCGCCGATTGCCCGACACGACCTCGGCCGAAGCCGTCCTCGGCTGGTCTCCGTATATGTCGCTTGAAGATGGATTGGCATCCTGCTGGCGGTGGCTCCTCGCGGAGGTGGGCCTGCCTGACCGAGACTGACAGGCTCGCCGCGCTCCGAGAGGCACACGCGGCGGCTTCACGACTGGATACCGTGTCGACGCGGGTCGAGGACTTTCTCGAGATCATTCTCGAATTGATCGAGGCCAAAGGCGAGGCGCGCGTCGCTGAGATCGCCGACCATCTCTCCGTCTCGCGTCCAACCGTCACCCAGATGATCGGTCGGATGGTCGTTGATGGCTGGGTCACCCAAGAGTCCTACCAACCCATTCACCTGACGCCACGCGGCGCCGCGCATGCGGAATGGATGCGCCACCGCCACGGTGTGCTCGTGCGGTTTCTCCGCTTGATCGGCCTCCCCGAATCGCGTGCACATCTGGAGACCGAGGGCATCGAACACCACCTGCCGCACGACACGATTGCCGCCATCGAGCGTCTGGTGGAGAATGGCGAAGCCGACCCTGAACTCTGGTCGAAATTGGCGGAGGGGCGGCGATGAGATTCCCTGTACCATCCGGCATCATCGGCATGGTCCACCTAGAGGCCCTGCCGGGCGCACCGGGTTGCAGCCTCTCGATCCAAGAGATCGAGCGACTCGCCGTGCTCGACGCGCAGACGCTTGAGGCGGGCGGCGTCGATGCGATTCTCGTCGAGAATTTCGGCGATGTGCCCTTTCAGAAAACCGTCGACCCGATCACCGTGGCAGCGATGACCCGAATCATCTGTGCAATCGACGAGAATACAACCATCCCACTGGGCGTCAATGTGCTGCGAAATGACCCCGCCGCCGCCCTCGCCATCGCCGCGGCCACAGGTGCCTCTTTCATTCGTGTCAACGTCCATGTCGGCGCCATGGTGACCGATCAGGGCTTGATCGAAGGACAGGCGGCAGAGACCCTACGAACCCGAGAGTCACTCGGGTCGGAGGTTGCGATTCTCGCCGATGTCGGTGTCAAACATGCGACCCCTTTCGACGGAGCCTGGACCTTGGAGCAAGAGGCGAAGGATGCCTGGCATCGCGGTCTGGCCGATGGCCTGATCCTCAGCGGTGCCGGCACCGGTGCACCGACGAAGATCGCCGACATCGAACGACTCCAATCCATCCTCCCCGACACGCCGATTCTCATCGGTTCCGGCCATCGAGGTGAAGCGACAAGCGCCCACGCAGCCATCGTTGGCACGGCCTTCAAATCTGAAGGGAGAATTGACCTTGCGCGTGTGCGAACACTCTGTTCGCGGGTCTGAATATCGAATTGTATTCGTCTTGGACGAACCTCCATCGGCCATCCAATCATATACTCACTATGGGGCTCAACACCCGTGAGGGTGACTCCACAGGCGGTTTTACAGCGCGGTCGAGCGACCCGTGAGCGGATCAAAGAGGCCTCCTCGATGGGCTCCGTCGGCATCTACCTCGACTTCTATCTCGCCTCGGCGGTGATGCAATTCGTCTTCTGGGCCATGCTTATTCTACGGTATTACTTCGGAATTGAGGAGGGGGGTGCCGATGCGGGCATCGCGAAAATCTCCACCTTTTCAGTGATCGTTGCCATGGGGTTGGGCTGGCTGATGCTGGTCGCACTCGGTACAGGGTTCAGCCTCTGGCCTGTGCTCTACAAGGTCACACCCTTCTCTCCCTCCCTGCCGCGGGTGGTGCTGTGGGTCAATGTCCTCGGCCAATGTCTGATCGGCATCTCCCATTTGATGCTCATCGAACATCTAGAAACCGCCACCCAGGTCCTTCTCATCGGGACGACGATGATTTGCTTCTCCATCGCCCTGACCGCTACCGTGGCACTGAAATTGCTGCGAATGGGCCTCTACCGCTCAATCGACGATGGGGGGCCGCCGTTCATCACAGTCATCCTTTGTCTGATTATTTCCGTGACGACAATGGTCGCCCTTCTGACGATGAACGCCTCCAAAGAGCTGAGTTTCTTCACCGAGGGCATCTTCATTCTCTTCAATATCGATCTGCTGTGGATGAGTATCGGCTTCACATGTGCGCTGGGACATTTCGGCCGCCGATTGGAATGGCCGGTCCTCGGGCCGTTGAGGTCGAAATTCGGATTCAAATTGCTGCTATTGGCGTTTGCAATCCACATCACCGTGATGCTCGCGGACCACTCGGGATGGAATCATCTGTGGTGGATTCAACTGCCATTCATCCTGCCGTTGCTGACCATTTTCTTCCTCCTCTCGCCTGCAACCCTCGTCCGAAATGCCCTGTCGAGCCGCAGTTACAGCCGGCCGATGCTGGCCGCCGTCATGTGGATGCCCGTCATCGCCCTGATCGCCGTTTACGAGGCACTGTACATGAATTCAGGTTTGGAATCGGCACGTTATCTCCTGCTGTTCGGTGTCGGGATTCAATCGCTATTCGGCTTCGCCATCTGGTATCATCAAGACCACAAGCACCAACCCATGCACGACCGCCGTCAACCCTGGCTATTCTTGATCTCCTTGAACGGCAGTCTGCTCTTTCACGTCACCCACTTCATTCAGGAGACGCTGGAATGGACCATTCTCGGCAATCATCACATCTTGGATGGACTCGATTTGGCCCTGCTGTTGGTCGCGATGGTCTCTTGGTTGGCCTGGTGGTTGTGGGAATTGCTGTTCAGTCTACACGATTGGCACCGGCTGCCGATGTTCTACACCACGATACACGAGGCGGATGACCCCTACGAGGTCAAAGGGGCGGATTGAGCCCGCAGTTCATACGTGAACGACGTTATATCCTCAACATGTGGCTGCCACAGTCAATGTGGGACTTGCGTGAGCGGCTGGACCACCGCTGGGCCGCGGGTTCCTATCTCGATTTCTTTCTCGCTTCGGCCATGATGCTGCTGGTGTTCATCCTCGGCATCGGCATTGGTTTCCAGTACAATCAGGTGTGGTATGAGGAGAACAAGGAACTGATGCAGCACATCGCCTACATGTTGGTCGCGATGGGTTGGATGGGGGCGATCATGATGGCGATCGGTTTCGATCTATTGCCCTTTATCCACCAGTCTGAATCCTATGACGTCAGCATCCTGCGAATGTGCATCGCGTTGAACATCACGGGACAAATTGGATTGATTATCGTCACGTTCACCTTCGACCGAGAAATCATTCTCGCCTACGGAACGGTCGGTGTGACCTTGCTCGCGCTGCAGTTCATCGTTGTTGTAGGTCCCAGTTGGCAAGTATTCAAAGATCGAATCGGGAACCGGGCTGAGGCATCGGGATTTGGCACATTTCTGCCCCTGATGATGCCGCTCATCGGTGTGGTTGCACTGGTCTCTTGGGTGACGGTGGAGGCCGAATTGAGTCGCGAGTTGTTCAAAGCCCTCCTCGTCGACTTCTTCATGACGACGGTCATCTTGGCCATGTTCATCGGCCATTTCAATCGACGTCTCGAGTGGGATATCGGCAGCAAGTACTCAACCCAACGCCTGTTTTTGATAATGATGATTCTCGGGACGATTCACGTAATTGGGACATGGGCCCAGCACACGGGCCGGTTCACCGACCCTCGAATCGAGTACACCCTGCCATTGCTCTATGCGGTTGCCTTCCTCGGCGCGAGGCCCGACGGTATTTGGCGAAATGTGCTGGCCAAGCGCCCACATAGCCAGTTGATTCTCGCGGCACATGCTTGGATTATCACGGCCATCGTCATGGCGATGTTCGAGATCCGTCAAGGCCTCGAACCGAACCACGCCCGGCACGTGATGTTGCTCGGTGTGGGGACGATGGCGCTGTGGGGCTTCGCGTTTTGGATGCATGATGATCACTGTCATTTGCCTCTTGATCGGGGCAGATCTGGATGGCCCTTTCTCATCGGCATGTCGTTGGCCATCGGCTTCAACGTGCTCGCTTCACTCGACATAATCGGGGTGTTGAACGCACCCGATTGGGCAAACTCCGCTTCTCTCTTGAGCGCGATGATCGGCATGGGTTATCTGTCGGTGTGGTGGTTATGGGAAACCCTCTTCCACCAGGGGGAATGGCACCGGATCCCCATGTATTACGGTAACATGTACGAGGATGCGGACCCGTACGAATTCGCTGACGAGGAGTAATCAGGAACGCACTTTCAGGGTACGCGACGCGATCAATAGCATGATGCCGGCGAAGATGGCATTGGCCAAGAAAGCCATCCAAACCCCTTCGGCCTCTAGGCCCCAACCCCGAATCATGATCGAACGACAGGCTTCGGCGGTCCACGTCGTCGGCAGGGCCCAAGCGACGGGTTGCAACCAACCGGGCAGGGCCTGCACGGGCCAGAGGATGCCCGACAGCAGCAGGGCTGGGAAGAGCATCGGCATGTTCAGTTGCATGGCTTGGAATTCTGACTTGGCCTTGCTCGAGACGACCAAACCGAGGCACATCGCCGCCCAACCGAGCAGGAGGCAGATGGCGAAGAGCAGGAAGATGCTGCCCACGACAGGGATGTCAAAGCCCCAGACCGCGATGCCGATGACCACAGAGACCTGACCGACCAGAATGGCGGTGAATGCGGCGAGGTGGCCGATGAGAACCTCGGTGGGCTGGGTGCCGGCGGCGAAGACACGGTCGAGGGTGCCGTCGTGACGTTCGCCGACGAAGGCCATGGCCGTCAGAATCGTGCTGAACATGAAGCAGACCAGGGTCATGATGCCCGGCGCGAGGAAGTCGATGAATGCCGGGTCCTTGTCACCGTAGACCGGATCCTGAATCGTCAAGGGGAGTGTGCCGCCACTTGCGGCTTGCATCGCATCGCGTACCTCGAGGAGAATGGTGTTCGTCACCTGTTGATTCGAGTTGTCCAGATGCATCTCGATGGTGCCATCGGCCATCAGGTGTACAACCGCCCAATGTTCACCGTCCTCCACCATCTCGATGGCAGCGGAGAGATTTGATTCGGTCGTGATGATGAGTGAGTCGCTGCCTTCGAGATGACCCAAAATGATGGCGGAGCGCTCAGCTGGGCCTTCATCGACGACGACCACATTCAGGTCGGCCGGCGTGCCACCGATGGCCCAGCCGAACAACAAGATCTGAATGGCGGGCATGAGGACGATGAAGCCAAACATTCGCTTGTCGCGGCGCAGGCTGGCGAATTTGCGGGCTGCGATGGCATAGATTCGGCCGCCGTTCACGCCTTCACCTCCCGTTTGCACAGGGCGAGGAAGGCATCTTCCAGAGATTCGGCGGATTGGGATTCCATCACGGCGAGGGGACTGTCCTCAGCCAGAAGGACCCCATCGCGCATGAGGCCGACGCGGTTGGCTTGCCGGGCCTCATCGATGTAATGGGTGGTGATGATGACCGTGGTCCCCTGCTGTGAAATCGTCTCCAAATGGTCCCAGATTCTCGCCCTCAGTTCGGGATCGACCCCGACGGTCGGCTCATCGAGGAGCAACAGGCCGGGTTCGTGGAGCAGGGCCACGGCAAGGCTCACGCGGCGTTTTTCTCCACCGGACATCTTGCCGATCTGTTTGCTGGCGGGCGGCAGGTCGAGAAACTCGATCAGCCAGCTCTCGCGCTGTTGAATCTGATCTGAGGTCATGCCGTGCAGTCGCCCATGAAATCGCAGGGTTTCCGCGATGCTCAGGTCACCGTAGAGCGCGATTTCTTGGGGTGCATAGCCGACATCGGACCCCGGAATTGTCCCCTTGACATCGACATTGCCTGCGCCGGGTGCCAAAAATCCGAGAATCACCTTCAGAAGGGTTGTCTTGCCACAGCCCGAGGGCCCGAGCAGACCGTAAATTGAGCCATCATCCACGGTCATCGACAGGCCCTTCAGCACCTCGATGCGGCCATAACCCCGGACCAGATTCTCGATGCGGATGGCCGCCATGCCTCAACCAGACCTGAGAAGGGCCTTGAACAACTCGGGCGCAAGGCCCAGCACGGTTTCGGCGGCGCCATCCGCCAGTTCGGCATGTGCCGCCATCGGTCCGGCCAGGTCGTATCCTCCGGCCTTTCCACGCCATGAACCGGTCAGGATGAGCGCCTCGATCACATCGTCAGAAAGATCGCCGATCGAGACCGTCGCAGAGCTTACCCAACGGTGTTCTTCGCCATCGAGCAAGAGGGCGCATCCAGTCCACACGCGGTGGTTGCGGGATTGCAGTCGAAGCAACATCGACAGGGCTTCGGCCGGCGATTCGGGTTGTCCGAGCGGCCGACAGTGATCATCGGGGTCTTCGACCAGTGTATCGGCGACGATGATACAGGGATGTTCCAATTCCCGGCGTGCGGCCTCGACCTTGCCTGACAGGATGTACTCGACCTGTTCGCCGATCGAAATTCCATGGCGATGGGGGCGCTCGGCAGCGGTCAGGGGTCGCTGTATCACAGCGTAGCCCCGCTCAGCCAACATCGATGCACGTCGCGTCGATGCCGAGGCCAACAGCACCTCTTCCATGCGAATCCCATGGGGGTGGCGTTTATCGTCTTGAAGCGAATCCCTCCGTCTGGTGAGCGCGGTGAGTGATACGGTGGAGAGAATCCCGACCTACGTGAGCGGCTTGGATGAACAGATGCAAGGTGGCATTCCGAAAGGCCATCTTTGCTTGGTCGCGGGTGCCTCGGGATCGATGAAATCGAGCCTTGGATTCGCCATGCTCTACAACGCGGTTCTCGAGGGACGAACCTCTGGAATTTACGTCACCCTCGAACAATCCAAAGAATCCCTCGCCGGACACATGGCCAACATGGGCATGAATGTCGAGGATCCGCGCGTGCGCAGCAACATCGCCATCATCGACCTTGCAGACCTCCGTGTGCAACTCCACGAAGCGGGCACAGCCCACCAGGTGGATTGGATGGGCCAACTCATCAAGCAACTGACGAATTACCGAGAGAGCATCGGCTTCGAGGTCCTCGTCTTCGACTCACTCGGCGCCTTTTTCACGCTGACGCAGATGGAGAATCCGCGCGATGAGACCTTCCGTTTCTTCGAAGCTTGTCGACGGCTCGGACTGACCACACTGATCATCTGTGAGATGATGGGGGAGATGAAGAATCAATTCGGCGAATTCGGTATCGAGGATTATCTCGCCGACGGGGTCATCCACATGACGATGGAGCGGGAAGGGGATCAGATCCATCGCAAACTGGCCATCATCAAGATGCGCCACACCAATCATTCACTCGGCTACAGACCCCTCCGTTGGGACACGCCGAGCAGCCGATTCACAGTCGGTTGAAGGCTCGAATTGACGGGCATTGAGCCGGGCTCATTCGACGGTGACCGACTTCGCAAGATTTCGCGGGCGGTCGACATCGCAGCCGAGGGCGAGTCCCGTGTGGTAGGCGATCAACTGCAGCGGCAGAACGGTCAGCATCGGTGAGAGGATGGGTTCCGTGCTCGGCACGGGGATCGAGATGTCCGCCTCGATGGCGATCTCGTCGCCCTCCTCATGGATCAGGATGATCTTCGCTCCGCGGGCGCGGCATTCGTGGATGCTGGAAATCGTCTTCTCCTTCAGTCGATCATTGGGGGCGATCACGACCACCGGGCTGCCCTCTTCGAGCAGGGCAATGGGCCCGTGTTTCATCTCGCCGGCGGGGTAGGCCAGGCAGGGAATGTAGGCGATCTCCATCAGTTTCAGCGCACCTTCACGGGCGACCGGCGCTGAGACACCTCGACCGAGGAAGAGGACGCTCTTCGCGTCCTTGAGGGCGGCGACCGCTTCGTCGATGGGGCCGGAGTTGGCCAGATATCCTTCGATGAGGTCAGGGATTTCGATCAGGGCTTGGACGAGTTGTTTGCCCTTCTCTCTGGAGAGATTTCGGGCGCGTCCGATCTGGATTGAAAACATCGTCAAGGCCGCGACCATGTTGGTGAAGGCCTTGGTCGAGGCGACGGCCTGTTCCGGTCCGGAGTGGATGTAGCAGCCCATGCCACATTGGCGGGCGATCGAAGAACCGACGACGTTGATGACACCGCGCACCTCGCCGCCCTTCAGTTGAATTTCCTTGACCGCGGCGAGGGTATCGGCGGTCTCGCCGCTCTGACTGACGGCGAAGTGGAGGGCCCCGTTCTCAATGACGGGGTCATTGTGGCGGAATTCACTGGAGACGTGGGCGAGCGCTGGCACGCGGGCGAGTTGCTCGATGGCGATGCGCCCGACCTGGCATGCGTGCAATGCTGTACCACAGCCGAGCAATCGGACGTGGGGAATTCGTTTCAACTCACGCGGGGACAGGCCGAGACCACCGAGGCGACCATTGCCATCCGAGACGGCCAAGCGACCCGAGATGCACTGGCGCAAGGCCTCGGGCTGTTCGTAGATCTCCTTGTGCATGAAATGCGGGTGGTCGCCCATATCCGCTTCTCCCCAAGAGGCTTCGAGGGTCGTCACCTTCGCATCGGAGGGGCCGCCGTCAAGGCGGCTGGTGTGAATGCCATCTTTCTCCAACAACGCGATGACGCCATCCTCGAGATAGATGACTTGAGATGTGTGTGATGTCAAGGGGTGGGGGTCACTCGAGACCCAGTTCTCACCATTGCCGATTCCGAGCACCAACGGAGATCCATTGCGGGCGCAGACAATCTGATCATGGTCTTTGAAAATCACACAGAGCCCCCAGGTTCCACGGGCGATGTTCAAGGTGTTGCGAACCGCTTCGAGGGGTTCGGCGCCGTTCGAGATTTCCCGGGCGATGAGGTGGACCAACGCTTCGGAATCGGTGTCCGAGCGCAGTTGGATGCCTCCTTCTGTGAGGCGCCGACGCAGATCGCGGGCGTTCTCGATGATGCCATTGTGGACGAGGGCGATGTTGCCATCGACCGAAGTGTGCGGGTGTGCATTGGCATCGGTGACGCCGCCGTGGGTGGCCCAGCGGGTGTGGGCGATACCGGTCGTCCCTTGGACCTTATCCGGAAGAGTGGAGGCGAGTTCTCCGACTTTGCCGACGCACTTGTGGACCTCGATGCCGTCGTTGAGAATCGCGATGCCGCTCGAATCGTAACCGCGGTACTCGAGCCGGCTCAACCCCTCCATGAGGAGCGGTGTAGCCTGTCTGAAGCCGATGTATCCAATGATGCCGCACATGGTAATTCCTCACAGTCGAACCGTCTCTCCACAGAGCGGGCATTTGACCCGGCGGGCCGTATTGGCGCGGGCGGTGAAATCGGATTCACAAGACGAGCAGGTGACGGGTAATTCTGGTGCCGGCAGGTCGGGCAAGGCTGGAAGCGCATCTGGAGGTGGAAGATCTCCGAGTGGGGGGAGCGCGGGGAGTTCATCCGGTGATGGGGGAGGGGGCAATTCACCGGGCATAGGGAGCGGGGGTAATTCGCCGGGTGCTGGGAGCGGGGGCAATTCGCCCGGCCCGGGCATCTCGCCAGGCAGCGGAAGCGGGGGGAGGCCACTCTCTTCGATCGCCTTCTGCATGTCTTGGACGACCTGCTTCATCTCGGCATCGATGGCACGACGTTCGCGCCGGGTCGACCGCTCACCTCGACTCGAGTGTGCCTCTGAATCGCCCTCGTCTTGCGGGTGAGGGGATTCGGATTCGGGCTCAATTTCAGCCTCATCCATCACGGCGGTGATGGCTGGCGCATCGTCGAGAACGACGACGGGGTCCATCTCGATTTCATCGGCGTGTGCAAAGGGGGCGTCATCATCGAGATCGACCCAATTCTCATTGACGAAATCGACCTTTCGTTCCGCCCTGTGACGGCGGCGATTGCCGATGGCGACCACGCCGACGAAGAGTGTCAGGGATGTGCAAGCGATGGCGATGGTCCTCAGCAAGGCATCGAAGGTGGTTTGATCCAATCCGAGGGCGATGCGGATCTCATCGAGGAGTCCACCACCGGATGTTTCCAAAGTGGGGTCCTCCACCATCTTGCGTACCCGAAGCCCATTGCTGGTGGCGTATGCGAAATGCAACTCACCCGTGTCATCGGTCCGCCACGCGGACAGGAGCACGCCACCGCTCAGGGTGTCGGACAGCCACATCTCATCACTGCCATCGCCATCGGATAGCAGGCCGTAATGCAGTTTGGGACCGGTCGGTGAAATGGCATCATACAGAATCTGAACGCCGCGGTCGGACTCGAGAAGGACGATGTTGGTCAGGCCGCGCGCCGTGGTGCGAGTCTCGACGCCATCCAGCCAAGCGGGAGAGGAAATTCGAGTGACGAGCACGGCCTCGGCTTCGGTTCCTTCTCGCCAAGCTGTGATCAATATCTCTCCGCTGGACCCTTCATCGATGAGGACCATGCTGCCGGCTGTGGCATGATCGCCTGCAGCGATGGAGAAGGCCCAGTTCTGCTCGTCGGTTCTGCCATGGGCATAGAAGAGGCCGAGGCGTTCCTCACCTGTCGAATCGTCACGGAGGTCTTGGTGGAGAAGATGAATGTCGTTCTTCCCGATCTCGACATCAATCGCGGGTGCGGTGCGCGGATACATCTCGATGTCGAGGACGACGTTGCGAGAAATTGACCATCCATCAGCGGAATAGAGTGAATCCGTGTCGATCAGGAAGATCGAGGTCGTGTCCTGATACGTACCGCTGGTGAACAGGTCTCGATGATAGCCCGCGATGACGACACGGTCCTCGGACTGGTCCATGCCCAGTCCCCAATAGGTGCCTTCGGCGGCGAGCAGACCGGGCATCAGATCCTGACGAGGCGTCATCTGGCAGGACCGGTCGATGGTCGTGTAGGAGACCGTGGATCGGATGAATGCGTTCTCATCCAAGTAGGCCCGTGTCCACGCGACGGTGACGATGCCCTGGTAGGAATTCACCACGATATCCCCCCTCCACTCCGTCTCCAATTCAAGGCAGGTGTAGAGCGATTGATCCGAGGCCATGCGGTGAACGAAGAGTGAGCTTGCCTTGGAGGAGAAAATCAACGAATCTGAGCCGAGTCCAGCCGATTCTTCAATCTGATGGGTCGATTGCAATGCGGGGGTGCGCGCACCGGAGAGGGTCACGGTATCCTGAACGACGACGAAATCGACGAGGTTGTTATCGAGGTCCAGATCGGTCGCCGTCGTGACGTGGACGCGGTATTCCGCACCCCGTAGGTCGCTCATGTTGCCTTGGAAGGTGATGCTGGAACTGGACTGGCCGATGATCGTCGCTGCGCTGACCGCACCGAGGTCCTCGTAGAGGCCGAAGGAGTTCCGCATCAGGAGTTGGATGGAAGCCTGTTCCGAATCTTGGGCCCCGAGGTTGTCGATGCGGACCGAGATGGTGTACGACTCACCCGGGCGAGGCACGGGTGGGTTGGTCGTCACGGCGCCGGGTCGGATGGCGAGGTCGACGCCGTCGGGCCGGGCGAGCACTGGGAATGTGATGGTCTCGGCATTGTCCGAGCGGTCCGTCTCTGGAATCACCTGACCGGGGTCGATGATGACCTCGAGGTCCCTCGGCCCGCTCGACATCGGATTCCAATAGAGCACGACCTCGACGACTTGGCCCGGTTCGAGCAGCGGGATGGTCGCCTCGCCGCGTTTGGTCTCAAATTCACGCAGATGGATGACGACGTCCTCGGCGGTGGCATCGCCATTGTTGCGAACATCGGCTCGCACCTCGAGGAAGGTGTTGACATAGGCCTCCTCGATGGGGATGCCGTACTCCTCGACCGAAACCGAACCAAAGATGGAGAGTGCGGGTGCGGGCGGATGGTTGTCGACCTCGACGGTGCGCCGCATCTCATCGCTGATGACCCCCGATTGGTCGCGACCCTGAACGGCGATTCGATGGAAGCCATCCTCGAGTTCGGTCGTGTCCCAATTCACCGACCAATCCACGCTGGTGTAGTCCGTACCGGATGAAACGGGAATTTCCTCCCAATTGCCGCGATCGATTCGCCATTCCACCGAAATCGGTTCAGGGGTTAGGAAGGTGCCCGAAATGGTCGTCGTGCCATCGACGGCATCCTGTCCACTCGGTGCACCGATCATGATGCTCTGGGTGCCGAGCATCAATTCGACCTCGGCGGTATCGGACCAGGCATTGGTGCTGTCGCGGGCCTTGACCTCGAAGGTGATCTCTTCCCCGTCCACCCAATCTTGAGCGTGGAAGGTATGGGACCAATTCGAACGGCCAACCGCTTGGGCCCAATCGAAGGCATCGCGCTTCTCCTTCGGTGTTCCAGGTTCCTCGTACCAGTACCAGGCGTGGACCAGAACCTCCTCGATACTGGCGCCGATCGTGTCGGATTCAGCGGCGCCACGGATGCGGTAGGATTCGCCCTCGATCAGCCACTCACCGGCCAATGGGCTCTCGATATCGACCCAGTCACCCGAGCCTGAGGGCGGCGGTTCCGTGCTGTTGTTGCCACCGTCACCGGATTGTCCGGTCAGGTTCTCGATGAGGCGGGCGCTGTCGACGATGCCGAAGCCGAATTTCTCATTCCACACTGGGTCGAAGTCGTCGTCATAGGGTGTGCCGCGAACCTCGCTATTGGTGCGCAGCAGGTCGCGGATCTCATCGAGGTCCAGATCGGGGTCGATGCCGAGCATGATAGCGACCATGCCGCTGACGTGCGGTGTGGCCATGCTGGTGCCGGATTGGGTGACGTAATCATTGTCCGCTGTCGGACGGGGTTGGTTTGGAAGCTGGATTGAACCCGCTGCATTTTGGGCGGCGTGGATGCCGCTTCCCGGTGCGACGACATCGGGTTTCATCTCATCGTCCTCATCGGTGTCACCATCGTCTTCACGGGGGCCCCAGTTGGAGTACGAGGCCATCGAATCGTCCTCGCGGTCGAAGCTGTTGTGCTCATCGATGGCACCGATGGCCAACGAGGAATCCGCACTGGCCGGACTCGGCACGCGACGCATGCCGTCGTTGCCCATGGCGATGACACAGACCAGACCGGCGTCGGAGGCCGAATTGACCAATTGGGATTCTGCCGAGGTGCCATTGTCGCCCGGGTCGTCAGAGTTCGGATTGCTGACACTGCCATAGGACATCGAGAGCACATCGATGCCATTGCTCGAGGCGTTATTGCCCCAGTCGGTATCGACGTTATTGATCGCCCACTGCAGGCCGCGTAGGGTGTTCTGGGCATTGGTGCCGCCGGCATCTGTCAATACCTTGACATCGACCAGATAGGCGCCGGGGGCCACACCGACGTAGACTCTGTCGCTACTGCCCGTGCCGACGCTGGTGCTCGCGACGTGGGTGCCGTGACCGGCGGAATCGTCGGGGTCATCCGTGCCGCTGGTATTGGAGAAGGCGGAGGTCGCGTCATATCCGGCGACCCACTTCTGGTCGATGTAGGAATTCGCATCGATGTCGGGGTCGTCGTTCACATCATCGAAGTCGTTGAGCGAGCGGTGCTCATTGTCGACCCCGGTGTCGAGCACGGCGACGACCACATCATCACCGCGGTGGCCGAGGGCATGGGCCGTGTCCTCGTAATCCTCCGAATCCCTCACCTTCATCGCCGGGACCGAAAACTCGAGGAAGGGGGCCATGACGTTCTGCTGCTCGATGGTGACGACACCATCCATGCGCCAAATCGGCAGCAAGGCGTCGAGAGGCACGTGGTCCACCGCGATCGATGGAATCGAATGGAGGACATCGAACCAAGCGCCATCCGCCTCCCATCCATGGGCGGTCAGGACCGATTTCAGCGCGACGGGGTCGGGTGTGTCGGCGAAATCGACGGTGATGGCCACGGTCTGCCGGCCATCCGGTCCTTCGATGGCGGTCGGGCTGACCGATTCGTATTCACCGGCGAGCACCCGCTGTAGCCGGTCGTCCATGCCGTTGTGATCACGGTCGGGGGAATAGGCGAGCCAAGACCCGATGCCACGGTCCGGGGTCGGGCAGGCCGAACCATCCTCACAGACCAAGACGGGCAGGCCTTCGACGAGAATCGTCGGCTCGATTCGAACGGGTGAATCGACATCGGCCATCGTCAGCGGGGCGAGGGAGGTGATGAGCAGCAGGAGCACCGCGAAGAGCGGGGCCTTGCGAGAAGTTCCACCGGACAGCATGCGCATCCCAAAGGGATGCCACCCCACGATGCCGTATAAGACAAACCGAGTCGGGTCAAGGGGCCACGGAGACGAGGGTCCGCTCAAGGCCAGTTCAGATGGCTTGAATTCGAACTGCATCGAAGGCGAGTCACGCCCTGTTTCAGATGGGGTTTCAGGGGTGATTCACAGATCGGACAATGCGCTTGTTCGGCCAATTCTTCAAGCCAAGCTTGCCGCGTTTCAATCTCGTCACCCTCCTCCCTCAATCGACGCAAAGTCCGCGCGGCGTTGCCCTTCAAATTTCCATCCCACGGGTCGCTTGACAGGTCGCCCATTCGCGCTTTGATCGAGGCTTGGATGGCTTCTTGCGAGCCCGCGGTCGACGGGCCTTGGTCGTGGGTTCCAATCGGCACGAGACCGCCTTTAGCAATCGGTTTCGCGAGCACGTAACAGGCGAAGAATCCTGTGAGATGTGCGAGGTGGGCGATGTTGGTTTCACCGGAAAGGAAACCGTACATGAATACCTCGTGGCCGAACTTGAACAAGGCGATCCAAGCGACCGGCCAACGGCGGATGAGAATCAGTGGGAATTCGATCTCATCCCGCGGCCAACACGCCAGATAGCAACCGAGCAGGCCGAAGGCTGCGCCCGATGCCCCCAGAGCAAATCCGAATTCCCCCCAATGGGTCGTGGCCCAACCGATGTTTCCGCCGAGCACGCCGACCATGTAGATGATCAAGAATCGGCCCCGACCGAGCCGTTGCTCCAGCGGTACACCGACCAGAATGATGACGAGCAAATTGCCGAGCAGATGGAGCAGATTCGCGTGCAGCCAACCGGCGGTGATGAGCCGCCACCACTCATCAATCCAAGCGGGATTCAAGGCCCCGATAACGGTCATCAAATCGAATCCATAGCGCATCTCGACGAGAATCTGCGCGAAGTGAGCGAGGATCAACGAGGCACCGATTCCCAAGGTCATGGGGGTCCGCTGCAACCATGCATGGATGAGCGGAGCGACTGAAATCCCCGCCCAGATGACGAGGAGCACCCAAGCATCCATGCGACCTCTCCGGCCGCAATCCGGCTTGACCCCTTCGCCACCAGACTCAAGCCATCGGCTCGATTCCACCCTTCGTGGCCCTCCTCGAGGTTGTGGGATTGACCGTCCGTCGCGGCACGCGATGTGTGCTCGATGGGCTCGACCTCTCCATCGACGTGGGTGAATGTGTGGTGTTGACCGGGGAGAACGGTTCGGGCAAATCCACCCTCATCGAATCGATCGCTGGATTGCTGCCGGTCCACTCCGGTTCCATCGAGGTTGCACGCCCGTTCGGACTGACCCTGCAATCGGGCGGAATGAACGGCGATGAACTCGTCTGTGAAAGGCTGGAATACGCGGCGGCTTCGGCCGGATTGAAGGCGGATGATTCACTCTTGGCACATTGGGGTCTTGCACACCGAACAGCGGACAGAATCGGTCACCTATCCGGGGGACTGAGACGTCGCCTCGCCGTCCTCCAAGGTCTCATGGCCGCCCTGGGGGACCAACCCCGACTCTGTCTCTTGGACGAGCCGAGTGAAGGCTTGGATGAGGCCTCGATTCAGACCCTTCTGAACGACATAAACTCCCTCCGCGCGCGAGGCCACGCCTTTCTCATCGCCACGCACGATGCGCGATTGTCGGCGACGGCAACCCATACGTTGACGCCGAAAGGGGAGAAGCTTGCGGTCTCAAATGAGGCGATCTTCGAGGCGGCACCCTTGCTCGAAGAAGTGCCGGCTCAGATGTTGATTAATCGATGGTCGGCAAGACTGGATCGCCGCACGAATCATCACTTCCTGTCACGCGGTCTGCCCTTCATCGCCTCGATCCTCGTCCTCTATGCACTGCTGGGACAGGTGAGTGCACAACTCGTTCTCGTGCCGACCTTCCTCGCTGCACTCGCCCCCCTGACCTCCTTGCATCATGCAAAAGAGGCGCGCAGTGGCGATTGGTGGCGCGCCATGGGGGGTTGCCTCTCTGTGCCCGAACCGCTGACCTCGGTGCTGATTTGTCTTGCACCGTGGGCGACGATGGCCATTCTCGGCATCGAGGTGGAAGGCAATCTGGTCTATTTCCTCGGCTTGCCCTTCCTCACCATCATGCTCGCCAGCGGTGCGATTCACGAGCTGGCCCTGCGCCTGCCGCGGGCCGGTTCTCAGTACATCCCCTTGCTGACGCTGGTCCTCATCTGGCCGCTGCTGATCGCGACGGATGCACTCACCGATCCCGAACCGTGGCGCCCGCTCGTCCTCGCCACGGGCATTGGCTTGGTCATCTCAATCGGCCTGCCCGCACTGCATCCACGAACAGGGTCAGATTGATGGGCGAGAAGCCCGGCGAGTGAACCATGCGGGGCGTCTTACTGATGCTCGTCGGCCTCGGCGTGGCCGGCGTGGCGATGGTGCTCGGCTTCGTCCACGCACCCGCAGCCCAAGGATTCGAGCCCTTCTCTTTCCGCATCATCTTCTGGCATGTGCCAGCGGCGTGGACCTCGTTCCTCACATTCGGCATGCTGTTCGTGGGCAGTCTGGCCTGGTTCTGGAAACGCTCCGAATGGGGCTGGACCCTGTCGGGGATCGCCGCGGAATTGAGCTTGCTTTTCGGCCTCTGTGTGGTCACCTCCGGACCGATTTGGGGTGCGGCCGAATGGGGCACGCCGTGGGATTGGTCCGATGCCCGATTGAACACCTATGGGTTGCTGTCCGCCCTTGCACTCTTCCTCGTGATGGCGCGCCGAAGCCAGCCGGATACACCCGAATTCCGTGATGTCTACGCCGGCTTCGGTCTGTTCGGATTCATGCTCGTGCCAATCACCTACATGGCGACGCGCTGGTGGCAGGAACGCCACCCCGCACCCGTGGTCGGTGGCGAGGAGGGCAACATGGTGGATGGTACCATCCTCTCGATCTGGCTGCTCGCCTTCGCCGGAATGGTCATTTTGATGATCGGACAGGCACTGGTCAGCGCAGAAGTGCAGAAGTGCGAGCGACGCCTCGCCGAATTGCAACAGGGGTTGGATTGAGATGGAAGATATCGTCTATCTGGCAGCCGCCTATGCGGCGATGATTGGACTCATCGGCTGGTTCACCTGGCAATTGCTCGACCGACTCGCCGATGTGAAGGCCCGATTGCACGCGGTTGAGGAGAGCCTTTCGAATCCAAATGACTCCGAGGAGTGAGGCCGTCGCCTTCAAGGAGGGTCCACGCCGCCCCCCTGTCATGCCAGCTCTCGGTTACGACATCTACATCCTCTTCCATCTGGCCGGTGCCTTCGCCTTGGCGATGGCCTACGGTGGACTCGGATTCTGGGCGCTCAATGAGAAAGAGGCCGAGGAGAACCGCTTCAAGAAGCACGGCACGATCGCCCACGGTGTCGGTCTGGTCGCCATCCTCGTCGGTGGATTCGGCATGCTCGCCAACCTCTATCCTGGAGAGAGCCCGATGTCCTTGGGCTGGGTCCACATCAAGCTCACCATCTGGGTCGCACTCGGCGGTGGCCTGACCCTTCTGAAGAAGAAGCCAGAATACGCCAAGGAGATTGTGATCATCGCCTTCGTGCTGCTCTTCGCTGCGGGATCGATCGGTGCGAACCACATGCCGTGGTTCGGCGCCTGAAGTGCGCAGGTGTGTGGATTGAATGTCACGCGGTGATGCGTTCTGCGTCTCCTGTGGCGCGGGTCCCCCGCACTCGAGCGACCGCTTGTGTGAGGCCTGTTTTCGAGACCGAATCACCCTGTCGAGCTGCGATGAGACCAGCCAAGCCTATCGCTGCCCCAAGTGCGGGATGAACTTCGAATCGAGTCGCTGGGGCTATCTCGAGGACCCCGAACTTTTGCAGCGCAGACTCGATGACGCGCTGTCCGTCCACGAGAGAGCCGAAGAGGTTGGCTTGGCGTGGGAGCCTGAATTCATCGATGATCGAAACACCCGGCTTCACATCCAAGTTAAAGGGCGAATCGACGCTTTCAACTTCGCCGAGACACACGATTTGATGATTCGTACCTCGAACATGATCTGCGTGACCTGCACCCGCAAAGATGGCAACTACTACGAGGCCACCATGCAAATTCGCTCCTCCGGTCGCAAATTGAACGAGGATGAATTGGCGGAATTACGTGGATCCCTCGATACCTTGCTCGCCTCGATGGAGCCTGACCCGATGCATTTCATCACCACGGAAGGGCCCGTCGTCGGCGGTTGGGATGCGACCATGGGCAGCAAATCGCTGACCCGTTCCTGGGCTCGGACCATGATTCAACGCTGGGGTGGCCAATCCAAGGAAACGAATTCTTTGGTCGGTCAGAAGGATGGCATGGATGTGACACGGCTGACCGTTCTCTACCGCAGACCCGGGTATGACCTCGGCGATGTGATTCGCTGGCGGGATCGCCTGTGGGCCGTGTCCGCCTGGCAAAAAGACGGGCCGATTCTGCTCGCCACCGACCGACGGGAGAAAACCGGTGCATCTTGGAGAGATCTTGAGAAATCGATTGTGATTAGCCGATTCAGCGAGCAGATCGAAGTCGATGTGCTGAATCGGGATGACTCCGCGGCCGAATTCATGGATCCGCGGGATTTCCACATGCAAACGATTCGCTTGCCCTACGATGACGACGGTTCGCAGCCCCGGTTGCGCATCGGATGGGTGACAGATGCGTGGATGGCCCTGCCGCGTGTGCGCAATACCGATGAAGGAAAGGGCGCCTGAGGGTGAATGATGACCGCACTGGGCGACCTCGCTGAATCCCTCGATGCCGAGGGCATGCTCGGCCATTTGCGCAACTTTCCCGGCGACCTCGCCGCCGCTTGGGACCGTTCTGGGGATTGGGACCTGTCGAAAGTCGAGCGCGTCAAATTCGCCGGCGTCCTCTGTCTGGGAATGGGTGGCTCTGCCTCGGGTGGAGATTTCCTTGCCGCCCTCTCGACCGCCGATGGATGCCTGCCCTTCATCGCCCACCGCGGCTATGGCCTGCCGGCCTGGCTCAGCGAACACTGGTTGGTCATCGCGACCTCCTATTCAGGCAATACCGAGGAAACCCTCGACGCCACCGATGCGGCGATTGAATTGGGCTGCGAAGTGGTTGGACTGTCCTCGGGTGGGGCGCTACAATCGCGCCTTCAAACCGCGGATCAGACCTGGATTTCCCTGCCGGGCGGCCAGCCACCGCGCTCTGCCTTTGGCCACATCTTCGGCACCCAGATCGCACTCGCATGGCGACTGGGAATCATCTCGCCCCCCGAGGACATCGGTGGGATGCTCGAGCGGGTTTCCGATGCGGTGGAAGCCTGTGATTTCACCCTCGAAGGCGAAGATGTCATCGGCGAGATTGCCGCCTCATTGGAGGGCCGTCAGGTCAGCGTCATCGCCACCCAATCTCTCGCACCGACCGCCTACCGCGCCGCCTGCCAACTGAATGAGAACGGGGGCATCTTCGCCCGACCACACGTCCTTCCCGAGATGAACCACAACGAGGTCGTCGCTTGGGGTGAAGCGGGTGCGACCGATGACCAAGCGCTCATCATCTTCAGTTGGGATGGCAACCACGACCGCAACCAAATGCGGCTCGATTGGTTCCTCGAGCACATCGAAGTCGACCCGACCTGGGGCCTGTTGTGCGAGGGTGATTCACACCTCGAGGCCCTGCTTTATGCGGTCGTGATGATGGATTGGATTTCCTGTGCAGTCGCCTTGTTGCGTGGCAAGGATCCGACTGCGATTGGACCGATCATCGGCCTCAAGGAACACCTGTCTCAGTAGAGCGGGCCAAGCACCAGACGCGGGTCCGGGAAATCGGCCAGCGCGCGCTCCCGGTCATCCGGATGAACGACGCCGGGCAAATCATGGGTATGGGGCTCGACCAAAGAGAGTTGGAAATGCAGGTGGGGCGGCCAACCCCCGTTCTCACTCTCATCACCGAACCAGGCGATCGTTTCCCCGGACTTCACCTTCCGTCCCGCTGTGCAATACTCGGTCGATGCCGCATCGAGATGTCCGTAAAGAATCCACAAATCTTCGCCACCGACCTCGTGGTGAACGATGACTGTGTGGCCATAATCTCCATCGGCGGCATTGTAACCCGAAAAGGCGACCACGCCATCGGCCACGGATGTGATCGCCGTGCCGACCGGACCCCCGATGTCGAGGCCGATGTGCACACGCCGTCCAGAGGAGAATAACTCCGTATCATAGCCGTCCCTGTCCTCGTCATACTTGCCGACCGAGAACTCACTCATGCGCACATTTTCGATCTTGCCGGTCAGGTCGATGACATCGTAAATGTCGGGCAGGGCGACGGCCGGATGCCAATCGATGGAGCTGAAGTCGATGGTGCCCATGCCACCTCCACTCAACCACCGCTTCAACAGGTCTTCGCTACGGACCTCTTCAAGTGGAGAACCAATGACGCCTCCATAGGAGGCGAATCCTTGGAGACCGGATTGATTGGGATTCTCTTCGCCACCGCGCTCCTGCTCGGGCTCGGCCTGATTCCGGGGCTCGCGCTGATCCGCATCCTCGACCCCGGTGCGGACCGACTGCGCCAAATCATGCTCCTGCCCGCGGCCAGCCTGTTGATTCTGTTTGGTCTGGCCGGCTGGTTGGTGATCATCCGCGGCGTCCATTCAGTGGGCCATCTCGTCCTCATCATCCTGCTGGTCAATGGACTGGCAGCCACCGTCGGTTGGCAACGTGAGAGCGTCCGGGTTCGCCGATTGTCGGCATGGGAACGCCTCGAGGAGATCGCCGAGGCCGCCGAGGCCGAGGCAGGTACGGTCGTGCTCGAAGAGGATGTCGCGGCCGAGAAGAAACACGCCGCTTTGATCGCGACGGGCCGACCGGCATGGCTGCCCTATGCATTGGCCATCTCAGCCCTCATTTGCCTGACACCTCTGCTGATCCTCGAGCGTCCGATGGGGGTGGATTGGCTCGGCTTCGCCACCCTTTCGCATCGCTTGGCCGAGACCGGGGCACTGACCTTGCCCGCGCCGAATGTCGGTCGCTGGACCTATCCGCCGGCCTTCCCCGCGCTGAGTGCTTTTCTCGAACAGGCGACCGGCTTGCCACCGGCCGATGCCGTCCACCTGCTCGGCCAACTCAGCCTGCTCGCCGTACTCTGGGGTGTGGCGGGCGCCGCCGACCGATGGGGCGCCTCGGGAACGACGTTGATCGCCCTCTGCCTTGCCCCCGCCCTGTTCGCCAAGGCCTTCGATTCGGGCTATCCCACCGTCGCCAGCCAACTCGGATTGGTCCTCGGTCTGCTGGTGCTCGTCAAACCCCCACGGGAGCGGCGCAAACGGATGGATCTGCTGTTCGCCTTCGGGGTCGCTTTTGTGGGGGTCATCCATCCGACAGGATCCCTGTACCTCGGCACGCTGCTGCTCGCTTGGATGGGGGCGCATCGATTCAGCCATCAGCGCGAGAGCGCCCACGCTGGGCGCCTTGCCATCGTCTCAGCGGTGGTCGTCGGTGGGTCGGCCTTCATCGTCATGGGGATGTTTGCCCCGCGCATGCTCGACACCCCGGTGTGGGCCGAATACGGGTGGCAAGGAGGGCTGTCACTTCTGGCGTTCAACGGACCGATTCTTCTGGGACTCGCCGGCTGGGCATTGTGGCGGTTCAACGCTTCCTTTGAGGTGTGGCTGCTCGGACTCTGGCTCGGATTGCAATGGGCCCTGACCGGGGTCCACCTGCTCGATGGCATGGTCGGCATTTCGGTGCTGAGCTTGGCATCCTACATGCTCTACTCAATGGCTCTGCACGCCTTCCATGTGCCGCTCGCCGTGCTCGCGGGCATCGTGTTGGCCAAAGTGCCGCGACTGACCCCCCGATTGCGGGAGAGGGGATTGGATCAGGCAGATGAGATTGAAGCGGAAGGAGGGGGATTGGAACGTGTGGAACTGGAGGTGCCCGGGGCATTCGAACGGCGTCCTCTGCAGGCGATGATGAGTATCGCCGTGCTCTTCATCCTGCTCTCTCACATCGTTTTGCTCGAATTGGCCCAGCATCCGGAACTCGAGGTCCAGACCGCCGGGGATCGGGCTTTGCGAGAAGCCATCTCAACCCTGCCCGAAGATGCGGTTGTCTATGCGGAGACCGCGCACTGGGGCATTCTCTACGATGTTGACCCGACACTCGGCCAAACCAACTTCCCGAGCCTCGGCCTGCTGACGGTAGAGGAACGCGTCCAATGGAAGGCCGAACGAGCGATTCTACGCGATGATGTCACGACGATTGTCGCCCTCGGTATCACCCATGCCGTGTCGAGCCCACGCGGCCAGATCGGGCATGTGTTGGCCAAAAGCCTGCATTGGGCCGTGCTCGCGGATGAGGATGGCAGCCGACTGTGGCGATTCGATGCCACACCGACCCCCGCTTCGATGGCGACCAGTCAACACCTCTTCCCCACCGAGGCGGATTGTGCTGAGCGGTGCGAATGGAGACTCGATCCCTGGGCGGCGACCGACCTTCACAATCTCGGCATCCGTGGGGATCATGTCCCTGTTCTGGCGGACACCGGGCGCATCGTTCTCGGCCCGACCGCTCTGTTGCGCGGACACCGGGACACCACCGTTTCCGTCAATCTCATGTTGACCGTGACGGCACCGGCGACGCTGCACATCAGTCTGTGCGGACTCGGCTGCACGAGTTGGGATCAGACAGTCGATACAGGCACACACCAGGTCTCCCATCTCTACCACACGAATGTCGAGGGGGAGATTGAAGTCCAACTCGCCGTGAGCCTGGCAGGGGATACGTGGATCGACCCCGCGGGGCTCTCCGGGCGCAGCGACCGCATCTTTGATTCAAGTGGACTCTGGGTGCATTGGGTAGAGGTGAGAGATCTTTGACGACCGGCCTGACGATTCTGCTGCCGACCTTCAACGAGGTCAATGGGCTCCAAGGCGTCGTCGAGCGCATCCCATTGGCCGATCTGCAGGCCGAGGGCTGGGACCCGCGGATCCTCGTCGCCGATGGACGCAGCACGGATGGCACCCAGGAATTGGCCCGCGAACTCGGACTCGACCTGATCGTTCAGGGCCCGGCCGCGGGCAAGGGGTTCGGGATGCGGGAAGGCTTTGCACGCTTCCTCTCGGGCGGGGATGAGGTGCTCGTCATGCTCGATGCCGATGGCACCTATGCACCTGAGGAGATTCCGCGGCTGCTCTCCGTGTTGAGAAAAGGCGATCGCGACGTCGTCATCGGCAGTCGATTGCGCGGTGTCATCGAACCGGGTGCAATGTCCAGATTCAACTGGGTCGGCAACCATGTCCTGACCTGGGCAGCCGTGGCGCTCTATCGCGTCTTCATCAGCGATGTGTGCACGGGGTTCTGGGCCTTTCAACGGTCATCCATCGAGCGCATGGAACTGAATTCGATCGCCTTTGAAATCGAGGCCGAGATGTTCACGGCCTGCGCCAACGAACGCCTCAGCATCACCGAGGTGCCCATCTCCTATGCGCCCCGGGTGGGCCACAGTAAATTGGGCTCGGTCGGCGACGGTATGCGCATCCTGCGCAAACTCCTGGTGAGACGATTATTCCCCCGCCCGATCAACCGGATCTGAGGGTGGTCCTCACTCCTCTTCCTCGGCCGAAGCCGCAGCTGAGTTGGGTCCATCCTCATCGGCGAGATGGTTGTGTTCGGCTTCTTCGGCGAGGGCGCGGACGCCGCTCTTCGTCCGGAGATCCTTCTTGGTCTTCGCACCGAGCTTCGCCATCTCCTCGGTTTGCCATACGATGTTTCCAGTGCCTTTGATCAATTGGTCTCGTGCATGGTCGTAAGCGGTCTTGGCTTGGCCGAGTTCGAATCCGACCGAGTTGAAATTCTCGAGGAAGTTGACCACCTTGTCATGGAGCTGGCCGGCGCGCTTGACCAGTTCCTCCTGATTTCGGGAGCGATTCTCTCGGTGCCAGAACTCTTGGATCAGTCTGAGGGTCAGCATCAACGTCGTCCCAGTGACGACCTTGACCCGGGCCTGACCAGTGAGATTCTCATACAGACTGACATCGGCGTGCATCGCCGTGAGGAATGCACTCTCGAGCGGGACAACCATGAGGACGAAGTCAAGCGTGTTGATCTTCTCCATGTGCTCGTAGTTCTTTGAAGCGAGATTGTCGGCATGCTTGCGGATCGAAGCGCAGTGCGCTTTGAGGGCGGCAGTCTCGGTGGCCTCGTCCTCCGCATTGGTGTACTCGACATAATCGGTCAGTGAGACCTTCGAATCGATGACGACCTGACGGTCGCCCGGCAGGTTGAGGACGAAATCGGTGCGCTTCCGCGTACCGTCCGCCGCCGTCTCCGACATCTGCTTGTGATAATCCCGACCGTCTTCGAATCCCATGTTTTGGAGGAGATTCTCGACGACGACCTCACCCCAAGCGCCCTGCGCCTGAGAGTCACCGCGGAGAGCGAGAGAGAGTTCACGAGTCTCATCGGCGAGTTGAATGCCGAGATCACTGACTTTGGTCACCTCGTTGCGCAGTGTAGCATCCCGATCGATGCCTGCCTTCTCGACCTTGTCGAGGGCTTCGACGTAATCCTTCATGCTCTGGGACAGTGCCGATGTGGCAACGGTGAACGACTTCTCCTTCTCCTTCTCCGCTTCGGACATGGCACTTCGCAGGGCTTCTCCCGCAGCGACCTTGAACGCGTTGTGCATCTGGGCCTCATTCTTCTCTGCCGACTCGTTGAGGGCGACTTCGCGGGCTTCTGCTGCAGCCAACGTCGCCGCACTCTCCGCCGCGGTCGCTTCGAGCAGACGGGCGGTGCGCTGGTTGAGGATGAACCACATGATGGCGCCGCCGATGAGGGCTGCGATGACTGCAGTTGTGAGCGTGAGGAGTTCCGACATGGGGCTGACCTGAACGCCGTGGTTCTTGAACTCTGCAGTTCGGAATGACTGATGAAGGGGGGGCGATGCAACCACCCATCATGCGCAGGCGTAAGGTGGCGGTGCTCGGTGCGAGTGGTCTCGTATCCCAGCGCTTCCAGCAACGATTGGTCAGCCATCCCTGGTTCGAATTGGTGGCCGTGTACGGCTCACCTCGAACCGCGGGTCAAGCCTTGGCCGACCTCGATTGGGTCCTGCCCGAGGCCCGACCACAGATTCCAGACCTGACGGTCCGAGATTTGGCCTCGATTCTCGATGAGGATGCAGATTTCGAAGTGGTGTTCAGCGCGCTCCCCGCCGATGTAGCGCGCAGGGTCGAGAAGCCTCTCGCTTCGCAGGGCCTCTTCGTCTTCAGCAATGCCAGCGAGCATCGCATGGACTCAGACGTGCCGCTGATCGTCGCCGATCTCAATCCGCACCACTTCCTGCCCCTGCGCGTGAGTGGTGATCCAGCGGCGGGCTTCCTCGCGTGCGCGACGAATTGCACGGTAATCCCCGCCGCATTATCGCTCAAGCCTCTGTGGGACTTCATCGGATTGGATGATGTGAGCATCCGCACGGAACAGGCGCTATCCGGCGGCGGCATCGACCTGCTGCGCAGACATCGCGAGACGGGCGAGCACCCGGTCGATATCCCAGGAGAGGCGGAAAAAATCCACGAGGAATGCCTCAGTCTACTCGGGCGTGCACTGCCCACCCAAGTCCGGCCCGCCAACCTTCCCCTCAAAGTCGAGGTGGAACGCGTCGCCCGTGAATTCGGTCACATCGTTCACATCACTGCGACATTGCACGCGGAGAAGGAGGGCGGCGAGGTGCTGGAATGGATGCAGCAATACCGGTCTCGCCCCCAAACCCTGCAATTGCCCTCAGCACCCACGAACCCCCTGTGCTTCGTGGAGAATCTCATTCCCTCCGAGATGCCCGACCCCGCAGCGGACCTCACCGCTGGAATGGACATCCGCATCACCAACCTACAGGTGAACGGGCGAAGCATCTCCTTCAGCGCCTGGTCGGAGAACACGATTCGTGGCGCTGCCGGCGGCACGGTGATGCTCGCAGAACTGGCCGTGGCGGAAGGTCTGCTGGGCGAGTGAGGGCAGGGCTCAAGTGCTCGATGGACAGAGGGATGGCACATGGGCGAGGTCGAGGTCGTCGATTCCGGTTCTCTGGACTCTCTGACCGAAGGTTGGGAGGCCTACGGGGCCCGCACCCGCATCCTGATGCTCGGTTCGCGCGCGGACCGCTTGACATTGCGCGATCATGGGCGCTGTGTGGCGATTGGAGAATCGGCTGTCTCCGTCTTTCACCGACCCCGCGCGGAGCGCGAAGAACTTGTGGCCGCAGGACTCGATCACGCCATCACCTCCTTCCAATTCGTCGATGTGGCCATGGCCGATCTCGGCCGTTGGATGCAGCCATTGATCGGTCAGGGTTGGTCCCGCGGCGAGGTCGAGATCACCGCCGCAGCGGGCGCGAATTTCGATGCCGAAACCTGGACCTGCTTCCACCACCCCTCGATCCCGCTTCCCGACAGCATTCCGCTGGCAGAATCCCCGGCCAGCATGGACCGCAAGTCCTTCGTCACCCATCCGGGACCCATCCTTGACGAGGCGACCGAATCGAAGATGGAAGAGATGGCGGCATCGATGCTCGGTAGCATGAGTCAATCGACTGTGGAGGAATCAGAACCCACGCCCACGCCCACGCCCACGCCCGAACCCGCGCCCGATACCACACCAGAGGTCGAGGGAGAACCGGCCGAACCGATTCCAATGGCCGAGGAAGAGGTGCCCCCTGTGCCCGAGGCAGAACCCGAATCCCCGCTCGAAGCTGAATTGCGTCAGGTGATCTCCCTTCTCGTCGCCGGCGGCCAAGAGGTCGGTGACATCATGGAACATCCTCAGTTCATCGAGGTCAGTGAACGCGCCAGTGCAGCGGGCGTTGATGTGTGGGGCATGTTTGTCAATCTCTCCGATGGTGCCTGAAGAATCCGGGGCCACGTTCATAGGGGCTCGGCGATGCGAACCGTTCGGTCCCCATGGTCTTCTGCACAGAGTGCGCCCAGCAACAGACCGATGACCAGAAATTTTGCCGGTTCTGCGGCGAGCGCATGCCGGGTGCGATGCTGATGCGGCAACTGCGAGAGGAACAAGCCAACATCCAAGCCCAGAAGTCGGGCGAGGTGACGCAATCTCAACAGGCAAACCTCGCGACCCTGAAGGCGATTGAAATCGCCCGGCAGCAGAACCCTTGATGCGAACCGCACCGCTCGGAGCATCATGCGTCTTCGACATCTCGCGATGGCGCTCAGCCGTCTACCTCCTCATCCCCAACGAGATGTGGAACTGGAACAGTATGCGACGGAAGGTGACTTCGCTGCGCGCTGGGTTGCAGAAATTGTCCAAGGCGGCGATCTCGATGAGACGACCCGCGTGGTCGACCTCGGCGCCGGCAATGGCATCCTCGGCATCGCTTGCCACCTTGCGGGGTGTGCGTCTGTGCTGCTGGTGGAGATTGATTCAGCCTGCCTGCATGAGCAACACGATGTCGAGTGGTTGAATGCAGATGTGGGTGAGTGGGGGCGAACGGATGTCGACCTCGTCGTGATGAATCCACCGTGGGGAGTTCAAATTCCGAGGGCGGACCGGCCGTTTCTCGAAGCGGCGTTCACGTCGGAGGCGAAGGTGATTCACCTGCTCCATTCCGCCCGCGCCACGCACTTGGAAGCCCTTGGGAAGTCCCATGGATGGACGGGCGAAGTCATCCTGTCGGGGCAGTTTCGATTGCCGCCGCAATATGACCACCACGCCGCCAAAGATGCGGTCACGGATGTGTCGGTGTGGCGGTTCACGCCCGAATGAGACGTCGGCGGCTTCAAATGGGGGGCGTCGGTCGGCGGGCTGTGCGAACCGGTCCCCTTTCAGGGACCGGCACCCGCCTTGGAGCGTGAAGCGAAATGACCAACCCCGCAAATGTGGGATCCTTCGTCGTGCCCGGCACGACGGTCCTGAAGAATGATGATGACGAATTGGGCCGTGGCCTGATCACGAATGACAGTGGCATCGTCGCCACCGTTGTCGGCACTGTGGCGCGCGATGATGGCGTGCTCTTCGTCGACCAGAAGACCGACCCGATCCGCGAGATCGAGGTCGGAGATGTCGTCATCGGCCAGGTCAACCGCATCAACCCGAAGACGGCGGAGATCCGCATCCTCCACGTCGAGGGTAAGCCCCCGCGCAGCCTGCCTGCCACCCATCTCTTCGCCGACATCTTCGTCGCCAAAATCATCGACCGATTCATGCCGAGCCCCGGCGATGCGATGCGCAAGCGTGACGTCGTTCGCGCCAAAATCGAGCAACTGAAGCCGATGCTCCGCGCCGAATGCCGCAGCCATGCGGACCTCGGTGTGATGCAGGCAATGTGCCCGGCCTGCGGTGATATGCTCGCTGCGAGCACGGCCGAACCCGATGTCAACGTCGCCTGCGGGCGCTGTGATTACGTCGGCTTCCGCGCCCTGTCCAATGGATTCGGCCACGGTGCCGATATTCCTGAGGACAGCACGCTCTCAAGCCTCAACCGTGATGGAGAACGCTGGTCGGATGCCTCGATGGCCTTCATCAGCAAGGATGGCGAACGCCCCTACCTCTCCCCGCTCTCGGATCATCGACGCGGTTCGGTACACCCGGTTCCCAAGGATGTCGCCAAGTTCCTCGGCGGTCTGCAGCGCGACGGTGGTCGCGGTGGCGGCGGCGGTGGCGGTGGCGGCCAACGCCCTCGCCGCGAGATGCACGCAGCCAAGTGCACGATGTGCGGCATCGACACCAAACTCCCCTTCGAACCCACACCCGGCGTGCCGGCCCGCTGCTCTCCCTGCAAGGAGAAAGTGGACAATGGTGAGGCCAGCAAAGAGGAACTCACCGCGGAGCGAGGTGTTCTTGCAGAGGCCCGTGAAAAGGCCAAGGCAACCATGGGAATGAAGCTCTTCATCGGTGGCGTCCCGTATTCAGCCACCGAGGAACAACTGACCGAGATGTTCGCCGCACACGGTGAACTGAAGGAGGTTCACATCGCCATGGACAAGGAGACGGGCAACAGCAAGGGCTTCGCTTTCATCACCTACAAGTCTCACGCCGAAGGCACCGCTGCGATCAAGGCGCTCAAGGGCACAATGATTGACGGACGCAAACTCACCATCCAGGAATCCAACCGCGGTGGCGGCGGCGGCGGCGGCGGCGGCGGTGGCGGCCGTGGTGGCGGCGGAGACCGACGTGGCGGCGGCGGAGACCGACGCGGCGGCGGCGGTGACCGACGCGGTGGCGGCGGACGCGACCGAAGAGACCGACGCTGAGGTTCGAAGATGGCTTGGCTGGTCCTCGATGGATACGAGGACGAACCCGCTGCCTTCGGCGTTCCCCCCTACGTCGGATTTCACGTCCGATACATCTGTGGTGTCTTCGAAACCCGCGGCGTGGACTACGATTACCTGACCATCGATCAATGGCGTTTGGGGGCAAGACCCGACATCGAGGAGATCGACGGCGTCGTCATCATGGCGGGCGCCATCGTGCCTGGGAAATATCTCAGAGGCACGCCCATCAGCCATCGTGAATGCGATGAGATGATTCGAACATTGGCCCCCGGTCGGCCGATTATCGCGGGTGGATGGGCGATTCGCGGCTGGCGTCAAGCGGGTTGGCAACCTCTGCGCAAGGACCTCTTCCTCTGTGTCCAAGATACCGACGCCACCCTGTCGTGGTACCTGTCGACAGGCGATTTCAAGCATCAGCGGAGAACCGCGGTCGAATGGACGGCTTGGGCGCAGGCGGGAGCGGTCTCCAAAGCCGTCACCGAACATCCGGACCTTGCGGGACCGCTGACCTATGAGGTCGAGGTCTACCAAGGCTGCGTGCGCTACAAACGCGGTTGCAAATTCTGCATCGAGCCGAAGAAAGGCGTGCCCGTGTGGCGCACCCCGCGCGATGTCATCACCGAGGTCACAAGAGCGTTGGACCAAGGCGTCGAACACGTCCGCTTGGGCGGCATGACCGACGTCTACACCTACATGGCGGATGGCGTGGTCGAATTGGAGTATCCGGTGCCCAACCCCGAACCGCTGGCCAATCTGTTACACGGATTGCGCGAGGATGAGCGCTTGGCGACCTTGCACGTCGACAATGGCAACCCCTCGATCATCGCTGAGAATCTGGAACCTGCCACCGAGATCACGAAAACGCTGGTCGAGACGCTATCCGACGGCAGTGTGCTCTCCTTCGGCTTGGAATCCGCAGATCCTGCCGTCCACAAGGAAAATTGGTTGAATTGTAATGCGGACCAACTCAAAACGGCGATTCGGCTGGTCAACAAGTACGGCAAAGAACGCGGTGAACGCGGTCTGCCCAAGTTGCTTCCCGGCCTCAACTTCATCGCCGGTCTGAACGGTGAATCCGCTGAGACCTATGGTCTAAATAAGCAATTGCTAAATCAAATTCGCAACGAGAACTTGTGGCTTCGAAGAATCAACATTCGGCAGGTCGAGGGCATTGGATTTCAGGAGATTCCCACCGATCTTTTCAAGGATTTCAAGACTTGGACCCGCAACGAGATCGACGCCCCTCTGCTGACCGAACTCTTCCCACTGGGATTGAAACTCTCCGGGGTGACATGGGAGGCCCACGACGGTCGCATTCGATTGCCGGCTCACCTTGGAGAAGAACACAGAGACCCCGCCATCCATGGCAAGGCGGGCATCACTTTCGGGCGCCAGATCGGCGCCTATCCAATCCTCATCGGCGTGCCCTATCACATCCCGTTGGAGACGACCACCGACATCATCGTGACCGGGCATGGGGCGCGGTCTATCACCGGCGTGGAATGCGGATTGAAGATGTCGACGGTTACCCAGAAGCAATTGGAGTCGATGCCGGGCATCGGCGAAAAGTCCGCTTGGAATCTAATCTCGGCTCGCGCCAAGGCGGCGAGCAAGGGTCGAGAGTTCTGGACCATCGACGAGTGGTTCGACAAGGCCGGGGTTGAAATGCCCGACCTGACCGCCCGCGTGTTGGAGGCTTGAAGATGGCACGCGAATTGATTCGACTCGAGGATGTGCACAAGGCCTTCGGGCCGATCACCGTGCTCGACGGCATCCATCTGCGCATCGACGAGGGGGACCGCATCGGTGTGGTCGGCCACAACGGCGCGGGCAAAACCACCCTGCTCCGCACCATTTCGAATCGGGATCAGGATGTCGGTGACATCACCTATGCACCGGCACTCCGCATCGCCTACCTGACGCAGGTGCGCGACATCGACGAGGACGCGACGCTCGAAGCCGAGCTGAATCGGCGCGGCCACCAATTCAAGGAATTGATCGATGAGATCGAGCAGATCGAAGCCCAGATGACCGACCCCGCATTCTACGAGGGCGATTGGCAGCCGGTGCTCGATCGCTACTCGGAATTGCAGGCCCTCTCCGCCCGCTCCGGCGGCTCGGACGTGGCCGGTCACGCCAGGTCGATCCTCAAGGCCCTCGACCTCGCCCACCACCCGCTCGACATGCCGCTGTCCAAACTCTCGGGTGGCGAGCGCGCCAAGGTCGCCCTCGCCCGCCAATTGGTCGGCCTCGGTGAGATCGACGTCTTCTTCTTGGATGAACCGACCAACCACCTCGACCTGCCGACCTTGGAATGGCTGGAGAAATTCCTGCTGAAATTCGAGGGCGCCCAACTCATCGTTTCCCACGACCGCTACTTTCTGGACAAGGTCTGCAACAATGTGCTCGAGGTCTTCGATGGACATTCGCGTGGATATTCGGGGAATTACTCCGCCTATCTGAAGCAGAAAGAACTCTTCCTACAGACGCTGACCGATCGCATCGACAAATCCGAGAAGGGGATCAAACGCCTGACTGGGGCACTACAGTCGATGAAACGGGCCAACAAATATGACAAGTCAATCTCAGCGAAGCACCACATGCTGAGCCGAGCCCAACGCGAGTTGAAGTGGCTCAGGACCCTCAAACCCAAGGATCGAAAAGGGCTCGAATTCAACATTCAATCGACCGAAAAATCCAGCCTCGAGGTGCTCGATTTCAGGCGCGCGAGCCTCTCCTTCGAAGGCCTCGGCCGACCGATTCTGAAGAATGTCAGCCTCGGTGTCAGCCGCGGCCAAAAGGTCGGCATCGTCGGTGCCAACGGCGCCGGCAAAACCACCATGCTCCGCATCATCAACGATGAGATCAAGCTGGATGAAGGCATCATCGATGTACGCCCTGGCGTCCAGATCGGGTATTTCCATCAGGACCACAGAACCCTTGATTTCGACCTGAGCGCCATCGAACAGGTCCAGAAACTGAAACCACGGATGGATTATGGCAAGATTCGCGCCATGCTCGGCCAATTCCAATTCACACCCGACATGGTCTCCACCCCTCTGCAGAAGTTGAGCGGGGGCGAACGAGCGCGCATCGCGATGCTGAAGTTACTGCTCGAAGACAACAATATGCTGCTTCTCGACGAGCCGACCAACCACCTCGACACCGATGCGAAGGAGGCACTGGAGGCGAGTCTGAAGGCCTATGACGGCTGCATCCTCACCGTTTCTCACGACCGCTGGTTCCTCGATCAGGTCTGCGACACGATTTGGGAATTGCCCGGTGATGGCACCATTCACATCCACCCCGGCAACTATTCGGCTTACCTTCGCCGCAAGAGCCAATCATGAGCGAGGTGCTGATGGCCGCGGCGGCGCTTCGTGACGCCTGCAATGCCCTCATTCCCGACCTGTTGGCGGATTGCAAGCAAATCGATTGGATCTACAATCCGCTCGACCATGCTTGGGCCCCACACGCGGAATGGATTCGCCGATTCTCTGACGGGGGTGCAACAACCCTCCTCGTCGGCATGAATCCCGGTCACGGCATGGGCAATACGGGCGTCCCCTTTGGCTGTCCCGAGCAGGTGCGCGATTTTCTCGCCATCACAGGACTGCCCGTCTCCCAACCGGCGAGACTTCACTCCAAGCGACCCGTCTACGGCCTCGAGTGCCCCAAAGCCGAGGTCAGTGGCAGAAGGATCTGGACGGGGCTCGCCGAACGATACGGCACGCCTGCGGAAGTCGCTTCTGAGATTTTCATCGTCAATCACTGTCCGCTGTGGATGTTCAATGAAGCGGGTCAGAACATCACGCCCGACAAATTGACGGGTGCGGCGGCGAAGCGACTTTCAGAATGCTGTGATCAACATCTCAGAACGGTTGTCTCCGCGATGGGCATCGAGCGGGTCATCGGTGTTGGGCGCTATGCCGAACGATGCTGTCAGCAGGCATTGCCCGGCGTCGACGTCTCCTATGTGCCCCACCCGAGTCCGGCCTCCCCCTTCGCAAATCGCAACAAGGGTGCGGACTGGAGAGCGGCCTTCACACAGGCACTGGATGGCTGAACATAGGCCGGACGCAGGCTTATGTGGAGAACCGACCCTCACACTCCTTGGGTGTATTCATGCCAACCGATATTCAACTGCCGAGGCCCCTTCTAACCAACGATCCGAATCGCGACTGGAGCGGGCCTCAAGGCGATGAGCCACGCACCCTCTACGAACTATGTCGACAGAGCGTTCACTCCTATGGTGACCAGTTGGCCTGGGGTTATATCCCCGGGGAAGGGATGCCGCGCATCCACATTTCCTACAATGAATTCGGCACCATCGTCGAAGGCCTTCGAAGTGCGCTCAAGAACTACGGCATCGGCTCCGGCGACCGCGTCGCAATGATTCTCGACAACTGTGTCGAATGGGCCGCAGCCTCCTATGCAGCCAATGGGCTGGGCGCGGCCTACACGGGCATGTACACCCACCAGCACGGCGCCGAATGGGCCTACATCCTCGGTGACTCAACCCCGTCCATCATCATCCTCCGCGATGCTGAGATCCTCGACCGACTCGTCGAACACATGCCCGCTGATGCCGCTTCTTGGCCGGCATCGGGTGTCATCCTCCTCGGCGATGAAGGCGCGAACAACAGCCCACCCGAAGGTGTGCCCGTTCGAAGCTGGACCGAGACATTGCAACACGGCACCAGCCTCGGCCATGCCGGACCCCATCCTGACGATGCCCATGGCTTGGCCACGCTGATTTACACCAGCGGCACAACAGGCAACCCGAAGGGCGTCATGTTGAGCAATTGGAACATCGGACACAACCTGATGGCAATGGAGGGGCGATTCCCCATCTATTCGGGCGACCGCTCTGCCTCATTCCTGCCTTGGGCGCACTCCTTCGGCCAGATGGGTGACCTGCATTACATGATTCGTGGTGGCGTCCACATCAACCTGATTTCAGACGTGCTGAAAATCGCCGATGAGTGCCAGGATATCAAGCCCCATGCACTATTCGCTGTGCCACGTGTATGGAACAAGCTCTACGCCAAGGTGATGGCGGGTCTCAACGCGAGTCCAATCAAGAAGCGACTCGGTGCGGCCGCCTTCAACAAGGCGCACAAGCGAATCGCTGCGGATGGCCGCGACTGCATCGCCATCAAGCCGAAGGGATTCCTCGACAAGAAACTCGACAAGATCGTCCTCGGCAAGGTTCGAGGACGATTCGGTGGAGAGATGCGATTCTGCATCTCCGGCGGCGCCGCCCTCTCCCCTGAGGTCGCCTCCTTCATCCAGTGCGTCGGCTTCTCAATGTTCGAAGGCTATGGCCTGACCGAAACGAGCCCCCTGATCAGCATCAACGGCTGGGAAGAGGGACACCCCTGCATGCTCGGCAGCGTCGGCCGCCCCGTGCCCGGTGTCACCGTCAAAATCGACCAGGATGCCTGGGATGACATCGACTCCACCGATGGGGAAATCGTCTCCTATGGCCCGAACATCATGCTCGGCTACTGGAACAACCCCGAGGCGACCGCCGAGGTCATGACCGAGGACGGCGGTTTCCGCACCGGCGATCTCGGCCGCCTCGACGACGGATTCATCCGCATCACGGGCCGCGTCAAGGAGCAGTTCAAACTCCAGAACGGAAAGTACGTCGCACCGAGCCCACTCGAGGAATCCCTCAAACTCAGTGCACTGGTTGAGCAATGTTGTGTCGACGGTCGAAACAAGGTCAAGACCGTCACCCTCGTTCACCCGAACAAGTACGAATTGATCAACGGCCTGAAAGCGGCTGGCATCGATGCCAGCGGGTCGCTCGAGGACCTCTGCAAGCGCGCAGATGTGCGCGCTTGGGTACACGCAGCCCTCAAGAAGGAGGTCATGGGACCGAACTGGAAGGGCTTCGAGATCAGTGGAGGCGTCATCCTCGACCACGAGGAGTGGACCACCGACAACAAGCTCCTGACGCCTTCCTTGAAGGTCAAGCGCAATGCGCTGCTCACCCGTCACGAGGCCGACATGGCCGCCTTGGAGTGAAGTAGCCCTCACGTGTGCGCGGCGGCTACGCCGCCGATATGCTGAATGGGGGCCTTCCACCCCCTCGGCCCAATGGCGAGCGGCGCATCATCCCCCGCGGCATCCGATGAGGCGGGTGCCTTCGATGCCTCGGGCATCCCCTTGCGGGTGGTGACAGCTGCGAGTCTATTCGATGGTCACGATGCAGCGATCAACGTCATGCGTCGGTTGATTCAGGCCGCTGGTTGTGAGGTCATTCACCTCGGCCACGACCGCAGCGCACTCGATGTGGTCAAAGCTGCCATCGAAGAGGATGCCCACGCCGTGGCTCTGACCTCCTATCAGGGCGGTCACATGGAGTATTTCACCTATATTCGTGACTTGCTGAACGCTGCAGGGCGCCCCGATATTCGCATATTCGGCGGCGGTGGCGGCACCATCACGCCGCCTGAAATCCGCGATCTGCACGCGGCCGGTATCACCCGCATCTACTCGCCCGATGACGGCCGCCAGATGGGCCTGCTCGGCATGATCGACGACCTGGTATCGCAGGCAGGTGGCTGCGACCTGCTCGGCACAGATGCCGGTCTGAACAAGCCCGTCACACCCGCCCAACGCGAGAAGGTTGCGCGCCTCATCTCGATCGCCGAGAATTCCGATTCGGTGAGCTTCGCCCAGACCCTCAAATCCTGTCGAAGTCGACCCCTCGAAGAGCGGGTTCCAGTCATCGGATTCACCGGCACGGGCGGGGCAGGGAAATCGAGTCTCCTCGATGAACTGATGCGCCGCATCACCACCCAGAACCCCGATCTGAACGTGGCGATGCTGTGCACCGACCCGACCCGCAAGCGAACCGGTGGTGCGCTTCTGGGCGACCGCATTCGGATGAATACGCTGTCCAACGACCGCCTCTTCATGCGCAGCCTTGCCTCACGCAGCAGTGGCAAGGAATTGTCCGAAAGTACCCGTGGGGCCATCGAGGTCTGTCAGGCGACCGGCTACGACCTCATCTTCGTCGAGACCAGCGGCATCGGTCAGGGCAGTGACGCAATCACAGATGTGGCCGATGTCAGCCTCTATGTGATGACCAGCGAATTCGGCGCCCACACCCAGTTGGAAAAGATCGAGATGCTCGATGTCGCCGACATCGTCGTCCTCAACAAATTCGAGAAGCGCGGTGCTGAGGATGCACTACGCGCCATTCGCAAGCAGGTGAAGCGCAATCGTAATCTCTTCGACCTCGAGGATTCGGCTCTGCCCGTCGTGGCGACGATCGCCAGCCAATTCGCCGACCCGGGCGTCGATCTGTTGTGGGAGCGGCTCGCCGGCATTCTCGCCGACCGTCACGACATGATCCTCGCCGCGCGCACACCGGTCCTGCCTCCTTCGGGCATGCCCAAGCCGACCCACATCATCCCGCCCGAGCGCATCCACTACCTCGCAGACATATCTCGCACGATGCGCGATTATCACGACCGGACCAGCGAGATGGAAGCAAAGGTGCGCCTGGTCCAGCAGTTGGAGGCGAGTGCGACCCACATGGCCTCATTGACCGATGGCACGGGCTCCTCGCTGTCCACAGGCGCTGCCGGCGCTGTGGCTGACATCCGCATGCAGGCAGACGCGGTTCGAGGCACGATTCATCCCGTCGCCTGGCGAATGATCCTCGACCATGAAGAACGGGCGGCACAATACCGCACGGGCACCTACACCTATTCGGTGCGAGGGCGCGACTTCAGCGTCGCGACGACCACCGAATCACTGGCCCACACGGCCATCCCCCGCATCGCCCTGCCGAACTTCGCCGATGCGGGCGATCTTCTCAGCTGGCTGCGAAGAGAGAATGTGCCCGGCATCTTCCCCTACACCGCAGGCGTCTTCCCATTCAAGCGGGCCGACGAACTACCGACCCGAATGTTTGCGGGCGAGGGACCTGCAGAACGCACCAACAAGCGCTTTCACTACCTGTCCAAGGACGAGGATTACGCACGCCTGTCCACCGCCTTTGACTCGGTCACCTTGTACGGAAGGGACCCCCACACCCAACCCGACATCCACGGTAAAGTGGGAGAATCCGGCGTCTCGATCTTCACCATCGATGAGATGAGCACACTGTTCGAAGGATTCGATCTCTGCGCGTCGAACACCAGTGTCTCAATGACCATCAATGGTCCTGCAGCCATCGTGCTGGCGATGTTTTTCAACGCCGCCATCCGCCAGCAGGTCGCCCTGCTCGACAAGCCGTCCGAAGCGGACATTGCCGAGGTGCGCCAACGCACCTTGCAGAGGGTGAGAGGCACCGTCCAAGCAGACATCCTCAAGGAGGACCAAGCCCAGAACACCTGCATCTTCAGCACCGAGTTCAGCCTCAAGCTCATGGGCGACGTCCAGCAGTTCTACATCGATGAGGGCGTGCGGAATCACTACTCTGTCAGCATCTCGGGCTACCACATCGCCGAAGCGGGTGCGAACCCCATCAGCCAACTCGCCTTCACACTCGCCAACGGCTTCACCTATGTCGAATACTATCGCAGTCGCGGCATGGATATCGATGACTTTGCACCGAATCTCTCCTTCTTCTTCTCCAACGGCCTCGACCCCGAGTATACGGTGATCGGCCGGGTCGCGCGCCGCATCTGGGCGGTCGCCATGCGTGACCTCTACGGTGGCAATGATCGCAGTCAGAAACTCAAGTATCACATCCAGACCAGCGGGCGCAGCCTACACGCCCAAGAGATCGACTTCAACGACATCCGCACGACGCTACAAGCCCTCCTCGCCGTTCAGGATCAGGCCAACAGCCTGCACACCAATGCCTACGACGAGGCGATCACCACACCGACAGAGGACAGTGTGCGAAGGGCGCTCGCAATCCAACTCATCGTCAACAAGGAGAGCGGCTGGACCAAGACCGAGAATCCCCTTCAAGGCTCATTCATCGTCGACGAACTCACCGACCTTGTCGAAGAGGCCGTGCTCGTCGAATTCGAGCGCATCGCCGAGCGCGGTGGGGTGCTCGGTGCGATGGAGACGATGTACCAACGCGGTAAGATCCAGGACGAATCCCTGCATTATGAGGAACTGAAGCACTCCGGAGAATTACCGATCACCGGTGTGAATTTCTTCGAGAATCCAAACGCTGCAGCCTTCGACGAGAGCAGCGCAGACGATTTCGACATGGAACTCGCCCGCGCAACACCCGAGGAGAAGCGCGGCTGCCTGGCGCGGCTCGCCCAATTCCACAAGCGGCACCGCGACCGAGTCCCCGCGGCGCTCGAGCGTTTGCAAGAGGTGGCGCGAACCGACGGCAACGTCTTCGCCGAACTGATGGAGACCGTCAAGGTAGCCAGCCTCGGTCAAATCACCGAGGCCCTGTTCGAGGTCGGCGGACAATACCGCCGCAACATGTGAGCGAGATCACTCTTCTTCGGCTGCGCCGTTGGTGAACTTGTCCCACAGAAGGACGCCGAGCAGGGCGCCGAGGATCGGTCCGACGGTGTAGATGATGATGTCGATCGGATTCGCCATGTTACCGAAGACCCAGGTGCCCGCCCAACGTGCCGGGTTCATCGCCGCACCCGTCAGGGGGCCGCCCATCAGAATGCCCGCAAAGACCGTCAGGCCAATGCCGAAGCCGGCGATGCCAGCGGGTGCACGGCTGTCGACCGCCGTGCCCATGATGGCGCTCATCAGCAGGAAGGTGAGGACCGCCTCGACCAAAATGGCCTGTTGGGTGGTCACCGCGATCACTTCGGTGCCGGGTGCGGGGGTGCCGACGCCGCTGGCGCCGAGGCTGTAGAGGATTCCGCCGGCGAGAATTGCACCGCCGAGTTGGGCGCCGATATACATCATACCGAGCTTGTTGTCGATGCGCTTCGTGGCCATGAAGCCCAGCGTGATGGCGGGATTGACGTGCGCACCGGAGATGTTCATGGTCGCTGTGACCATGACGGCGAGGACGATGCCGTGCGCAGCAGCGACGGTCAACAGGTCCACATTGTCGCCTTGAACCCAGATCGCACCCGCACCGATGAAGGTCAGGGCGAAGGTCGCGATGGCTTCTGCATACAGCTTGGCTTCAGTTTCCTTGCACATGGTTCTCACTCCGAATCCGTAGGATCCGATTCCAACGCCCGACCTACCGACTATGAACCATGCGGCAAGCGCAGGTGCTCCCCACCGGGTTCAACAGTCCACTCAAGTGACCTAGACGGCGAAAATCACCAGCGCGAGGGAGACGAAGGGGAAGGCGGCGAGCGCGAGCAAAGCGCCGATTCCCATGGCCTTTCGACCCGTTGCGAAGCCAAAGATGGCCAGGCCGATGCCCGTCAGCGGGATGCCCATGCAGGCGACACCTGCCAAATCACCCACGTCCGTGTCATGTTGGGATTCCGACGCCTCGGCATCGATGGAGGTCATGGTCATGTTGAACGAGGCACCATGGTCCTCGCCATCATCGAAGGTGAGCGCACCGGACTCAGCATCCCAAGCCCCGACGCCTTCGGACTCGGAGACACCGTCGACCCACATCATGATCTCACGTGAGCGTGAGTCCTCACCGCTGCTGCAGAAGTACTCCGTGTATCGGGTCTGGATTTCGTTGATTCTGCACTCATCCAAGATCCGGTCGTCTTCGAGGGTGAAGGTGCCTGTGTAATTCGTCCCATCAGTACTGACCAAAGTAACTCGATCATTCCGCTCGTCCTCATCCAATTGCATCGAATTGGAGATGATGATTAGAATGAAGGGGATGACCATGAAAATCCCCGGCACACCGATGCCGACAAAGAATTGCTTCCAGACAAAGGCCTCCTTGCGCACAGCCACCATCTGCCCATCTGGACCGACGACGAAATCCACATTCTCAACGGCGAGTGGTGATATATCCGAGGGTTCCGCAGAGAGAGACGGCGTCACGCCGCTGAGTAGCACAGGGTCCGGGGCTTCCTCGTCCATGTGGGTTCCGAGTGGCACCTGCAATAAAAAAAGGGCGACACGAGGGCGGCCGAAGCCGCCCTCGTGCCACCGGTATGATCTCTTGAGGTTCTGCCGGGGTTCGGCTCACTCTTCCTCGGGGAGGAATTCGTCACCGAACATCAGTGCGGCTGTGGCACCGATGCCACCGACGATCATCGTCCCGAAGACGTTGACGAAGTTGTCCTGAGTCCAATCGGATTCGACAATCATGCCGCCGAGGTTGCTTGCAGAGGACAGGGTGATTTCAGCGATGATGAGAACAGCCGCGAACGCACCTGCCTCCCAGCCGCCACCGAGGCGATCCCACACCATCATCAGCAAAAATCCGCCCAAAAGTGCCATCACAGCACCCTCAGCACCGAAACTTTCCACACCGCCCCAGACGGAGCCATCAACGCTGCCTCCTTCCCAGAACAGTACACCGGCCGCGATGAGCGCGCCAAGTACCTGCATGCAAAAGTTCAGTGAACCGGTTTCCCAGTCCGTGCGTCCCGAGGCCATGTTGCCAATCGTGATGATCGGCAGAATCTCAGATCCGCTGAACGTCATCCACATGATTGCCAGGGTGATACCGGCTGCGCCTGCCATCACCGCACTCTCATGAGGTGCTGCTTCCGCCGATGCGACGCCGCCCCAAACGAGGAGCGTAATCGCCATGCTGCCGATGAGCTCTGCCATCATTCCTTTCGTATTCATTTCCATTTTTCCATCCTGCTCTTCTTATGTCGAGCACTCCCGGCTTTTTCGGTGACTACTTAAAGAGGACCCCGGAGGAAGGTTCGAAAATGGCGATTTTTCGTCACTTTCCGGGGCGCCGGTGTGCATTGCCACACCAGATGTCAAAAAAGGAAGTGAGCGCTGTGGCTCGATCGATTGGAGGAAAACCTCCGGCTGGCGAGTAAAGTGAGCCTCGCCAGCCGAATGGCTTCCTGTGTGTTATCGTGGTTCCTCAGCCCCGAAAGGCGAGGATCTGTGGGTCGTGTGTTCGACGACCGGTCTCAGATGGCGTCGTCGATCTTGCAACCGACGAAGGCTCCGATGCCGACGAACAGACCGTCCGTGATCCAGTTGACCAGGACGTTCGCGATTTCGGTTCCACCGCCTGCGATCGAGGCGCCCATGTAGTGGGCACCGGTCAGGGACATCGCACCCGCGAGGGCGAGCATGCCCAGAGCACTGACCCATGCGGATTCGCATCGGGTGTGAATCTGCCACCAGACTGCACCGGCAGCGATCATGCCGATCGTTGCCCAGTACTCCGTTCCGATGTCGGCGATGCTCATGCTGGTTGCGAATGCGGTATCTGGGAGGTCCAAGGTACCTGCTTCAGTGCTCAAGAGCACGGCGAGCACGGCACCGATGACCTGCGCCACCAATCGGGTGCCGTTGGCCATCCAGTTTCCTTCCGTGTCCGACAGGTCGCCCGTCATGATGTTGCACCATGTGACGACCGGCAAGATGTGGGCGCCTTCGAACGCGAGCCATCCCACCGCGAGGGTGAGTGCTGCGCCGAGCGCCATCGTCCATTCGGACCCTGCCACCATCGTTCCAGTCCCATCATCGACCATCATTGCGACGGTCAGTACGACCCAGGAGAGCATGAATGCCCCACCCATTTCTGCCTTCATTGCTTTCATATCCAATTCCATTCTTTTCACCATTTTTATCGCTATGCGACTGATGTCGTCGCGTTTCGGGCTACTTATGAATTAATCCGTCTATAATTGGGCCAAGATATACGTTTTCAGGGGTTTTCTCCGATGCCGGTGTCGAAATTGACATCAGGTGTGCTGCGCTACACTACCTCTGGCAATTCGAACAGAAAAACGTCGATCTACCGCCCTGAATAATGCGTTTCACCATCTGTTCACACAGTGGATTGAAACACGGCTCCCCCTCGCGGTCATACACTGCGAATTCGTGTGGAAAATAACCCAATTCACCCGATACACCACGGAACTGTCCATCGGATAGTGTCGACCCGCCCGCTTCGATGGCAGCGGTCAGCACCTCGATGGTGGCGCTGTGAATCGCTTCGGACTGCCTCTTCGAGACATTTGCCGCCTTCCGCCGTGGTGAGACGCCGGCCAAATGAAGAATTTCGCTGGCGTAGATATTGCCGATTCCAGCGACGGTTCGCTGGTCCATCAAGGCGACCTTGATCGCTGTGCGACGTCCCTTCAGTGACTCGGCCAGCCCCTCGGTTGTCCATTCGGCTTTCAGCGGGTCGGACCCGAGACGCGAGAGCGATGCATGTCCTTCGTCACCACGGATCAGGTCGATGATGCCGAATCGGCGCGGATCAGTGTAGACCAATGTGGAGCCATCGAAAAAATGGATGATGACGTGGCTGTGCTTTTCCTCCTCATGTCCGAATCGCCCCGTCATGCCGAGATGGACGAGCAGGGTGAGATCATCTTCGAGTCGGAACAATAGAAATTTACCCAGCCTGTCGATGCCAAGAACCGATTTACCGACAATCGACTCCAAGTCTGTAGGGAAGTCAAATCGAAGACCTTCTCGCCTCAAGTCCAGATGAAAAATTCTCTTTCCCACCACATGTGCCAGGCCCCTGCGGACGGTCTCGACCTCGGGCAGTTCGGGCATCAGGACACCACGTGGAAGAGGACGTGCTGGTCTTCCCAGCCCGCCAGATCGATTCGTTCGACCAGGGTGAAATCCGCATCCATCAGGGCTTTCTCTGCATGATTGAATGCGCCTTGTGTATCGCGTTCACTCGCCGCTTTCAGGGACAATATGCCCGTTCCGCCCGATGCCAAGAATCGATTGCAGGATCGAATGAACATCTCCACTTGTCCCGTTTGGGAGACGTCTTGGAATAGCCATGGGACCCGCTGAGAGAGGAACGGGGCGATCTGGTCGGTCTCGCGGCAATCCGCGAGCACCGGTAGGATGCCCGGCCTCGATGATGCGAGACGGAGGAGGTCGCGCATGCAGCGTGGCGAGATGTCGACCGAGATGATTTGGCCACTGAGATGATTCTTGGCCGCGCATAGGTGGTCGTGAAGATGGGAGATAGAGGTGCCGTGTCCCGCGCCGAGATAGAGACAGGTTGCGCCCTCGGCTGGCAACAGGCCAGACTCGGCCGCTTTGAGCAGTCCAGCCCCGAGCTTCGAGGACCGTGGATTCCACTGACGCCACTCCTTGCGCCCCTCACGTTTCAAGCGCTCACCGCGCAGGCTGACACCGCGGACCGCATTGCGCGACCACAGACTGCGGCCTTGGATGCGGACGCGGTCGGAGATCATGCCCTTCACCGCCGTGCCTTTCTGGCCCGAATCTCGCCGACCTTGGCCTCGACCGCAGCGACCTCCTTGGTGGTCCAGGGCGCGCCGCCGAAGTGGTCCAAGCGAACGGCGATCGCCGCCTTGGCAGCGACCATCCTCGAGATTGAACCCCGGGTCCACTTCGGACTGCGGCCGATCCATGGATGCTGGAAGATGTGGCCGTGTTTGGGTGGGCTCGTGCCGTGGCGCAGGTGCGAGAAGAAGGCATTCTCCGCGCCGAGCACCTGAATGGTGCTGGCCGGCAAGCGCGCCAGACGCGCCCGCCCATGCGCCGTGACGCACAATTTCGCGGCGAGCACCGGCCCGAGCAGGGCCGAGAGAGAGGGCAGGTGTTCGGTCGCGAGTTCTCGCACCGCCGTCTCCATCTGCTGGAGGGGCGCGGCCAATGCCTCGACCCCTTCCGCGGTCGAGACCAACGCCTTCCATTCCTCGACGCCGACCTCTTCGAAGGCCGCATCCGATGCGAGGACCATGCCTGCCATCTTCGAACGATTCTCATCGAGGTCGAGTTCGGGCTGGAACATGCCGGCCCATTCGACCAGTCGCGATTCGAGTGTATTGTGTGTTGCGCGCATCTCCTCCAATGCGTGGACGAGATGCTCCAGCCTGCGGTCCGGCTCGGCGGCGGCCCGGGCCACCCCTCTGGAGGCGACCAAGCGGGCGGCGGCTTCGAACAGCACCTGTTCATCCGCATCGAGTGCAGGCCATTCCACATCGGTGGTCGGGCATTGAATCGCCTCGGAAAAACGCGCCTCCAAGGCGCGGGCCTCGGCCGTCATCCGACCCTGTCCGAGTTGCTCCAATCGATCCACAACCGCGCCGACCCCGCGCACGCCTGTCCACACGGAATCATCCACCACACACCCATCGGCATCGATGACGCGCGCCATGCGCCAATCCCATGTCAGTCGCACGAGGGGGGCACACATCCCCCTCCTTCAAAGTCCGTGCGGAGGCGATTCGGTGGAAATGTGGCAGAGAGTTCAATTGAAGAGGGGAAACACACCCGGTGGTCCCATGTTCTGCCCAGATTGTGGAACACTCGCTTTCCCAAAACCGAATGGGACGGTCGAGTGTCCGAACTACAAATGTGGATATCATGGTGCTTCAGAGAACAAAATCACCATGGTCGATGGCAGCCAAATCGATATCTCTGAAGCCAGTTCAACGAGCAAAGCAAAGTCCCAAAAACACCTCACCGAGGTCATCGATGATTCGGATCAACAACGCGGTGTGTTGACGACCCGGACCTATATTTGCCCGAAGTGTGATTCCGATGAAGTCTATGCTGAACTCCAGCAGACCCGCGCCTCCGACGAACCGGAAACGCGAATCCTCACCTGTTCACCCTGCGGCCATGGCTGGCGCGAATACTGAAATTTCCACCCTCAGCACCGTAGGTGCTTCGACTGAACCCTTTTGTGCCCCCTCCTGTCAGGACGGAGGGATTGGAGCGGAGCACATGTTGAACATCACGGCGAAGCAGGAGACCATGAGAACGATCGTGGACATTCTCACGGTGGTGGATGACGAGGCGAAGTTCAACTTCAAAGAAGGGCACATCGAGGTCCGCATGGTCGACCCATCCCACGTGGCGATGATTCGCATGGAGGTCGACTCGGCCGCATTCGAGGCCTGGGAGAGCGAGGAGACGAGCATCGGCTTTGAACTGACCAAGCTCCGTGACCTCATCAGCCTCGCCAGTGCCGATGATCTGATCGAATTGGCCTATGACGAGGCCGATGGTCGTGTCAACATCCAGGTCGGCGAGATCAACCGCACCATCCGTCCGCTCGATCGAGCCGCGTTGCTCGAGCCCCGCGTCCCCGAGGTCGACCTCGACAGTCGCGTCACCCTCTCCGGTGCCAAATTCAGCCACGCCCTACGCGCGGCCAAGCAGGTCGGCGACTTGGTCACACTCTCACTCAATGCGCAGACCTTCTCGGTCAACGTCTCCGGTGATACGGATGCGGTCAACGTCTCCTATGATGCAGGCGAGATGGAGGAATTGATTTGCGACGGCCCGGTCAAGAGTCAATACAGCCTTCAGTATCTTCAGCCGATGGCCAAGCGCATCGAGGGCATCGTCGATTCGGTCTCGGTCAACTTCGGTGAGAACTACCCACTCAAGATGGAATTCGAATTCGCCGGTGGCGCTGGACGCTGTGTCTACTTCTTGGCACCGCGCATCGAAGGCGACGCCTGATCGACTCAGCCCGAGCGACCCGTTCGGATGGTCACGATGACCGCGCCGACCAGCAGGATGCCGACCACAACCAGCACGCCGATGATGGCGATGTTGGAAATGCCGGCAATGCCGCCTTCGGCTTCGGCCTCGGCGACGATTTCACAACCGCTGCCGTCGACCTCGGCTCCCGATGGTGTCGCGGCACAATCGTCGGCCTCATCGAGCAATCCGTCGCCGTCTGAATCATCCGGACAACCATCCTGATTCGCATCGAATGAGCCACCCGGGTTTGTCCGGCAGATATCCGCATCATCCATGATACCGTCAGAATCGGAGTCGACCTGCGACCCCGCACAACCCACGGCATTCGTCAGCTCACCCGCTGGCGTGTTCGGGCAGATGTCGTCGGTGTCGGCCACGCCATCATCGTCTGAATCAATCAGCGGGTCACAACCATCCGGCAATGCATCGCCATCCACGTTGATTGAATCATCATGGCCATGGCAGAGGTCATCGTAATCTGCAACCCCATCACCATCCGAATCGATCAGGTCATCGCAGCCATCTGCAATGCCATCCGCATCGATATCGAGATCATCACGATACCCAGGACAGACATCCTCTGAATCGGGCACGGAATCGCCATCTGAATCGATCAGTGCATCGCATGCATCCGGTACGTTGTCGCCATCCACATCGACGGTATCATCCTCACCCGGACAGAGGTCATCCGCGTCGGCCACACCGTCGTCGTCGGAATCGATCAGCGCGTCGAGACAATCGATGATGCTATCCGCATCGACATCGATTGTGTCGTTCGCGCCTGGGCATTGGTCTTCGGCATCAGAGATGCCGTCGCCATCAGAATCGATGAGTGTATCACAGCCGTCGATGATACCATCGCCATCGACGTCGATCGTATCGTCGAATCCTTCGCACTCGTCTTCGGCGTTCGAAACCCCATCGTTATCCGTGTCGAGTTGGGCTTGTGAACAGCCTTCCAGATTGACCTCGGCGCCGACCTCGGTATAGGGGCACAGGTCGGCCGCATCCTCGACACCATCACCATCTTCATCGGCGACGGTGATCGTCTGGGCCATGATGCGCCATGCGATCACGTCGATTTTGGGGCCACCAGCGTCGCCCATGTACAGTCGAATGGGCACCTTATACTCGGAAATGGCCAGCAGTTCATCAAAATCTCCGGTGTCGGTATCCCGTGATTCGATGAGGAGAGCATCCATGGTGACACCGCCGGCCCCCGTGTCGGCCTCGTTGGGAGGCAACTCGATCTGAATGAGTTGGGTGGCGTTCATGGTCAAATTCGTCCACTCCTCCTCATAGCCATAATCACTGTTTGATGCGGATTCCTCGTTCCACGTGATTTCTTGGAAATTTTGCTCGGACCAGACGTCGCCTTCTTGAGTCGTGGCTGGAATTCCAGATATATGGCTAATAATGGTCTCATTGCGCCAAGATTCATCTTCAAAGAGCAATGATCCTGTACTTTGGTCGCGCATCCACATCTGATTGTGCTCAATGCCAATCGACATTTCCCATCCATTGAGGTCGGGGTGACTGAAACTCATCTCCTGCATGTCCAATTCC
>Ga0114999_10000482_pt1 | contig 59304 bp, 49 predicted proteins | sample ArcticOcean_MG_C_3_FD_89820 | JGI IMG/M metagenome (GOLD analysis project Ga0114999, IMG submission 89820) | Marine microbial communities from western Arctic Ocean - ArcticOcean_MG_CB8_126 | ecosystem: Environmental > Aquatic > Marine > Oceanic | place: Arctic Ocean: Canada Basin | collected...
GACCGACAGATCAACAACGATACGACGATATTTCGCAACGCAGACCAGATGATATAGTAATACAGTTACATTGTGGCTTTTGTGAAGTAGTTCACTCATGCCACAAAATATACTTCCTTAAAAACAAGCGTAGCAAGCTACGGGGTATTATACCCGAGAAAACAGAATAAAACATTGACTTCAAATGGCATGAAAGTAAATGAGGCCGCAGGAGGTAAGGAAGCGCTTGATCTATTAAAAAATGAACCTGGTTTTGATTTGATCATTTTGGATTATCAAATGCCTGACATGGATGGCTTGTCCCTTGCCAGGGCAATTAAGAACGCTAAACCAGAAGTTACGGCAAAGATGATCATCCTGTTATCTGGCGGTGGAATACCAGCTGATAAACTTACAGAATTAAATATTTCGACCACCTTGAGTAAACCCATCAAACAGTCCAAGCTTATTGATGTGATTATCAGCACGCTGTTTCCTGACAATCGTCAGGAAGAACATCAACATTTAACTAAAGTGTTCAATCAACCTGAAATCTCTCATGAAATCTTCACGCCAATTAGCCCTCGAGAAATAAACCTCCCTTCGACAACTCAAAAACACCACATACTAGTTGTCGAGGATAATCCAGCAAATCAATTGCTGGCAAGGAGAATATTGGAGCGCGCAGGATATGAAGTCGATATCGCCGCTCATGGGAAAATTGCCCTTGAACACATGGTAAGTCAGCAATACAGCCTTGTTTTGATGGATATCCAAATGCCGATTATGGATGGCTTTGCTGCAACCCATGCGATACGGGAATGGGAGGCAGAACATCAGGCCCAGAGAACCCCAATCATCGCCCTGACTGCACATGCCGTTGAAGGATACAAAGAACAGTGTATTGAAAAAGGAATGGATGATTATATCACCAAACCCATTAAAAAGAAAATACTCCTAAGTTGCATCCAACAGTGGTTGAAAACCAGACGCGCTGTATTGATTGTGGACGATACTAATGAGGATAGATTGTTGATAGAAAAATTTATTGAACGCGATATAAATGCTCAAATCATGTTCGCAACCAATGGTAAAGAGGCCCTTGAAATTATCCTACAATGTCCCCCCATGCTAATCTTGTTGGATATGGAAATGCCCATTATGGACGGGTATGAAACAGCAGAGCAAATTCGGGCGATGAGTGATGAAACATATAAAAATTTACCAATTATCGCCTTAACAGCCCATGAAGGAGATTCAGAAATTAAAAAATGTTTTGATTCAGGTTGTACAAGCTACCTGGCAAAACCGATACGGCGTCAATTATTGCTTGATATGATCATGCCGTATCTTGGAAAAACGATGGTGGCCGAATAAATTCGTATAGCATCCTGGGGTATTTCGCTGCCCCCAGGATGATCCAGAGATTTGAGCGCGCACCGAAACAATCTGAAGAAACCAGAGAATTTTTCAATCAGGCTGCCCATGCCATGGCCAATGACCATGTTTTTGGTGTGGGACTAAATGCATATTCCTGGGTCCTTGCAAATACAAACTATTACTGGTTTGTTTATCCGGACGTATATGACGATGACGACATCGATTTAGAGAAATTCCGCTATGGAGAAAGTGGGAAGAGCCGATTGGGGACTGCCCATCTCATATATTATTTAATGGCCGCTGAAATAGGGTGGTACGGCATGTGGGCTTTTATCCTGTTTCTATTACGGTTTTATTGGCGTAATATTCGTTTGTATTTTTCTACCAATGATCCATTTTACCAAGCTATTTTCCTGGGACTCCTTGTGGGTGTTTTTTCCCTGCATTTACAGGGTTTGTTCGAGTGGATATTCAGACAAACCCAGGTGTTTTATCTATTTTTTATCTTCTCTGGTTTGATGATTGCCATTGAACGAATTCGGGATCAACACTCGGAACAATTTAATGAAGGCAACACTGAGGCTAAATCCAATTTACTAAATATCAATCCCCCCAAAACAATAGATCCTGTGCAAACCATCCATTACAGGAAATCCTGAATTTATGTCCAACCCGCCCGCCGGTCACAGTAGAGCCCGAGATATCCTGCTGAACACCTTGACAAGTTATTTGAGGGATGCGGTTGATATTCTAAGTTTTATCGTCCTGGTCCCATTTTTAATTAAAACACTTGGCACGGAGAGTTTTGGTTTATGGTCTCTTCTCTGGTCTTTTATCAGTCTATTTTCTCTCATAGATATGGGGGTGGGATCTTCGGTTGTAAAATACGTGGGAGAAGCAAAGGGTAAGGGCAATATAAACCGTCAACAACAGGTCATCAGTACCATCTTCTGGATTTATCTAGGCCTGGGCACCGTTCTTATGATTGCGGTCCTTCCTTGCCTCCTCTTCTTTAATGAAGTCTTTGATATTCCTTTACAACAACAGGGATCTGCCAAGACAGTTCTCCTCATACTTGGTGTTCGTTCGGCTCTAGGTGTCCCACTCGATTTATTCCGTGGTTTATTAATCAGCTTTCAGCGATATCGTGTAGCCAACATGTATCGAATGATCGCGACCATCGCTTATTTTGGATCCGTGTTGATTATCCTACCTGATATATCTAAACTATGGGTTCTGGCGCTGTTAAATCTTCTGATGGGGGTTGTTCCTCGTGTCGTCATGATGATCCATGCCAAAGTTAGCCTCCCGGGGAATACATTACACCCCCGATATTTCCAGCGAAGTATTGTTAAAGAGATTTTTTCCTTTTCAATATATTTTATGATCATTCGGGTATCCGGTTTGATTTATACGCGGGTTGATGCCTTGATCATTAAGGCCTACCTTCCATTGGAAATGGTCGCTATTTACGCGATTGCCATGCGCCTATCGGATACCGGGGAAAGGTTTTGTGCCCAGTTGAATCGGGTGTTAACGCCTGTTGTGGCAGAATTACAAGGCGCGGATGATCAGGAAAAAATCAAAGAGGTCTGGTATCAGGGGGCTAAATTGACCATAGCCATGGCGACTCCATTATTATTAGGATTAGCGTTATTGGGGGAGCCACTTGTCCGCGCATGGACTGGGGAAGAATTCATAAGCGCTGTTCCAGTTTTATATTGGCTAACCTCTGCTGCAATGGTTGGGATTATTCATGGAAACACACATAATATCCTCAGCATGGGTGGAGAGCAGCGGTATCTTGCCTTCGCCTTGTTGGCCAGTCAGGTTTTAAATGTAATTCTCTCTATCCTATTGATTACACCTTTAGGGATAATAGGTGTAGGTATGGCGACTTTATGCTCTACACTCCCCGTCGAGGTCCTTCTAATTCAAAGAAAAGCATGTAAAATGTACCAAAGTACCCTCTGGGGTTTTTATAAACGGACCGTTTTCCCTATGATCCCTTCGGCACTGATCATGGTTGGTGCCTTGACAATCATTCAATCCTGGTGGAAAATTGACACGATGGTAGAGGTTGCAGGAGGAGAATTTATAGCCATTGGCTTGTTCGGTCTTTCCTATTGGTGGATTGGCTTTAATTCGAATGAGCGGCGTTACTTTATGGATAAAGGTCTTAAGAGATTAAGACGATAACAGGGATATCACTTGTTTTCTTATGGTGTTTTCTTTAATTTATTTACTTTGTGCATAGAAAATATCAGGCTGTATTATGCAACTTTTACTTCGTTTTCCATACGATTAATTATTTGAATCCCTGTAAATCCACCTTGATTCGATCATAGATATGTCCAATACCTACACACCTCCCAAAGAAAAAGATGAGCAATTAACTTTATCGTCGATATGGTCACACTGACCGTAGTTCCGGTAATTTTAAACGACGATTACAATTTTTTCAGAAAAAATATGGCTGGATCATCATCATCGGTGGGGCCAAAGTAATAAAAAGGATGATAGATATAATTGGATCGGTTGTTATGCTATTAACTTTGTTTCCTATTTTTTTACTGGTCGGATTATTAATCAAAATTACGGATAAAGGTCCCGCATTTTTCATACAAAAACGCGTGGGTCGTTGGGGGGTCGAATTTGATTTTCCAAAATTTCGATCAATGGTCATGAACGCGGAAGAGATAAAAGACCAGTTGTTGGACCAGAGTGATCTTGGTGACAGCATCACTTTTAAAATGAAACATGATCCACGGGTGACATGGATTGGACGTATTATCCGTAAGTTCAGTATTGACGAACTTCCACAACTCTGGTGTGTATTGAAAGGGGATATGTCACTGGTAGGTCCCCGGCCCCCGGTACCACGTGAAGTCGCTGAATATACACTTAAGGATAGGCGAAGGTTGGACACAACGCCTGGTTTAACTTGTATCTGGCAAGTTAGCGGCCGAAGTGACATTCCCTTTGATAAACAAGTTGAGTTGGATGTTCAATATATTGAAAGTCAGAGTGTGGCGATGAATTTGCTACTGCTCGTAAAAACTATTCCTGCCGTACTTTTAGGTAAGGGATCTTACTGATACACCGGACACGTTAAAGTTAGAGAGAGCTTACAGCGTTATTTTGTCTAATCCTCCCAATATACTTTTATTCATTGCAGATGGTATGCAGGCATCGACCATTGAGCCGGGACATATATGTCAAACCCCTCACATGGACCATCTCGCTGCTTCAGGCATAAGATTTGACCGTGCATATACACCATCTCCGACCTGTTCACCAGCCCGCGCAAGTTTAATGACGGGGCTGTTACCACATAATCATGGGGTATTACATGTAGAACATACGGTCGATCCAGATCAGGATGTCCTGAGAAATCATCCTCACTGGGCCCAAAAATTAGTCACGCGAGGGTATCGAACAGGCTATTTCGGAAAATGGCATATCGAACGATCCAATGACCTCATGGCCTATGGCTGGCAAGTCAACGGGGCACAGAACACAACACTCTATAATTCAAATGTTGATGGATTGATAAACGATCTGGATGTACCTTTGGATCCAAAATTTGCTGGTTATCGTGAGGAATGTGATGGTTATGATCGTCTAAGGCATTACGGGGTGACAAATGCACAGGTCAATGAGCGGACCACTAGCCTACCGGCTACGCTGGCAAAAAAGTTTATCCAATCGGTCAACGACAAGGCTGAGCCGTGGTGTTGTTGTGTCAGTTATCCAAGTCCCAATGAAGCCATGATTTGTAGCCGGTCATCCTTTGACCAGTATGATCATCGGCAGATAGACTTACCTCCAAATCTTTATGATTCGTTTTCAAACGGACCAAACTTGTACAAACGCGCCCAACAAGTATGGCTGGATGTGTCTGAAGATGAATGGCGTATGGCCAGAGCCTGTTATTATGCCCGGATTTCAGAGTTGGACGAACAACTCGGGAGATTGATTTCGCTGATTGAAGCGTCAGATCGAAAAGAAAACACGGTGATCATTGTCACCAGTGATCACGGAAAATATGTAGGGGCGCATGGGTTTGATGCCCATAATTTCGGGGCATTTGAAGAAATATATCGCATACCACTCATTGTGTCCGGTCCAGGGATTTCAGAGCAGGTCACGACCACTGCCCGCGTGGGTCTAAACGATTTGGGGGAGACCATCACCTCACTGGCATCCTCCGAATCACTTGGTGTCGCTGATAGTCGCTCATTCATAGATGTTTTATACGCACCACGTCAAAATGAGGGCGCATTTACGACTGGATTTTCAGAATATCATGGGACTCGATTTCCACTTATGCAGAGGGTGGTTTGGGATGGGCCATGGAAATTTATTTGGAATGGGTTTGATTTTGATGAATTATATCATCTTGAAAAAGATCCCTATGAAATGAATAACCTTGCTTCTGAGGATGTATATCGTCCCCAGATACACAAATTGACCGAAATGATTTGGGACCGTATCAAGGAAACGAACGACCACACCCTCCTTAATGCCCACTATTATTCCATGCGGTTTGCAATGCATGGTCCGGATGTATAAATTATTATTTTATCCCTGTTATATTTTAACCTAAAGATTTTACCATATAGACCGATAAGGAACATAGAAGCTATTAAGTTATTAAAACTTATTCCAAATAAGAACATCATGATTTCAAGCTTAACTCCCACGACATCTTTTTCCTATTTACAAGAAGCAGTGAAGGCTGAAAAGCCCTGTGATTGTGGTGTGTGCCCGGGTTGTGTGTCAAAAACCTCCTCTGCCTCTCATGAAAAGCTGGCCATTTCAGTTTCTATATCCGATGCAGGACGTACTCTGGCTGATAGAAATAATTCAGAGTCAACACATACCCCCCAAAAAGAACATAAATCTGACCATTCGGAGACAGATTCAACAATATCTGGCCATCCAGATGAGCAAAACTCTGAGGAAAAAACCGCTCAAATTGAAGAATTAAAAAGCAGAGATAGAGAAGTCCGAGCTAATGAAATGGCCCACCTCATGGCGGCTGGGGACTTGGCACTTGGTGGCCCTTCATTTGATTTTCAAACGGGACCTGATGGCAAGCAATATGCGGTGGGGGGAGAAGTTCAGATTGATACAAGTCCCGTAGAAGGCGCCCCGGAAGCGACCATTCGTAAAGCTGCAAGAATTCAGGCTGCAGCCAATGCGCCCGCAGAACCCTCATCTCAAGATCGAAGCGTAGCAGCACAGGCGGCGTCCATGGCGCTCAGCGCACAAGCAGAATTGGCAGAACAAAAGAGAGAAAAAGCTGATGAAGACCAAATTTCGACTAATGAAGATCTAACGTCTGATCAATCCTATGGTATGAAGCCAGCATCAGGCACTGTTATAGATCTCATGGCCTAACATCTATCTACGGATTCATAAATTCCCTTCGTTCAATCCATTTTCCACTTCTGTTCATTTTTCCTTACATTCTCATCCGCAACATGGGATGGGCAAAGGAAACACCGATATTCTGTTCTTTATGGACATTCTTCGTCCCGGGCGTCATATAATGTATGATAAAGGCTCGTCGCTGGCGACTAGTGGTGTTGGGTGGTGAATAATGTAGTGTTTGACAATGATGTATTAATGCGCCCCCTGCAGGCAGGTCAATTACAGACGCGGCGGCCTCATTAACTTTATCACCGAGATCAAGAAGGGCACCGGTCGATTCAGACCGATCATGGGATACGGCCTTTCTATGGGAGCCGGGGATTAAATGCATGGCCCCATTGGTCACATCCACATCATCCAGGGTCATCCAACAACTCACAAGATTAGCAGGCGTACACTTCCAATAGGCATTATCCTGATGCCAGAAGACCGCTCCGCCGTGATGGGCTGGTTTAAAGAGAGCCTGGTCATGAAAGAGTTGAAGATTCGGTCCTAATAATGATTCAATCATATCTAAAATAGAGTCCTGATATAACAATTTACGAAAATGGATGCTTCGCTCACACATCTGCATAATCTGAAGCATTTGTTCCGGGGCTTTTCTTTTCTCTTCTACACTATCCGTATCGTCGATGGCAAGATTTCGATATCGCCCATCGCGTTGTGCTTCTGAAAATAAGGCATCATATTCTTGCCGAAGAAGGTCCACAAGATCGTCGTCCAGTAATTTTCCAATCTTAAGATAGCCTTGTTCATGAAATAGCCCGACCTCTTCAGAGGTTAACCCTTTTGCTTCTGGCTGTGTCGCTTCGGTCATCTTGTTCCCTCTCTGTTATTTACCATGGGCTCGATCTAACGATAGGTACATAGAAATGTGGGCGAGATGCATAATAAATTCGGTGGTAATCTCAATATTATCTGCAAGGGTTGGATTGGGATTCCAGTATCGGGTGTTTTCCCAATGTCCATCAGCATGTTGATGGGAAAGAAACCAATCCCCTATCCTCTTTGTCCAGGCACGATAAATCGGATCTCCCGTAGCCTGATATAGTAAGCCACTGCCCCAGCCTGATTTACATACCTGCATGGACTTAAATTGACAGGCATCTGTCGTCATGGAAAAATTCTGATACTTCCTGGCCAGGTCGAGCCATTTATTTTCATGTGTTGCAAAATAAAGGTGGGTAAGAAATGCTGCTGCAATCCCCCCATTAAAATGATGTTGCCACGGTAGATCTTTCCTTGTTATGTAGAGTGGTGTATCGGCAGGATCCACATCTATAACCAAACGCTGCCGGTCTGAATCGTATACGTGATAGAGAAGATGATTTGAATCTGGTTGCAAACGCCATACGCGTTCCATCCAATCCCCGGCCTTTATTGCGGATTTCAACTGCCCCGATAGTAACATGGTCATACCAAATTGAGCGGTCGGGAATAACTCCTGCTCATCTTTTCCTTTTCGGCTCACTTTGCTGTTATTCACACCGCCTGTATGCTCATCTTGCCATGTTTTTAGATTTTCTACACCCGGATAAACGATATCGAACCTTTGGGTAAGAATAGCCCCTGCAATGAGACAAGATAAGGGATACGATCCATACCGTTCTGTATAGATCTGTTGAGGAGAAAGGCCCTCAAAAGCCCCTTCCGAGGTGAACATATACGCCTTGATCCAATCAAGTTTTCGATTGGCCAGCTCATATTCCCCCATCAACACATACATCCATGGCACACGATAGTAGTAAAGACGAGAGGCTACCGGACCGGTAGATCCATCATCGTGAACATGTTGCAGCAGCCAATCCAAACTATGCTTGCAGGCGTTCTTATATTTCGCTATAGTCGTTTTCATCGCAGAACATAAATTCAGGGATAGATACTGGTCAGGGAAGCTGTTGTTTCGTATGACTAAAACATTCGACCTTGCCTCAGATATGTCCGTCATATATCTTGCTGTGTATACAAGTAAATTACTGAAACTAAAGGCGCTGGCAAGTCTTTTCATGTCGATTCCTTCTGTGAGTTACCGGTTATGAATGCCAGAACAAAAACGGAAACATATCGATATTTATATCGAACGATGAAGCTCATCCGTGTCGTTGAAGAACGTATGGCACGGGCACACTTAGAAGGGCTTGTTCACGGCGCATGTCATACCTATGTGGGCGAGGAAGCTGTTGCGACGGGTGTTTGTGCATCTTTGCGGGATGAGGATGCGGTATTCAGTACCCATCGGGGACACGGGCACGCACTTGCCAAAGGGGTTTCAGCCAAATCGCTCATCGCAGAATTATTCGGAAAAGAAACGGGGTGCTCCCACGGACGAGGGGGAAGCATGCATCTCTTTGCTCCGGAAATTGGGATGATGGGCACCAGCGGTATTGTCGGCCCTTGTATCCTTCAGGCCGTAGGTGCAGGCTATACGGCCAAGTTGCTAAACACGGATCGGGTTGGGGTTGCTTTTTTTGGTGACGGGGCTGTTGGTAACGGCGCTTTCCATGAAGGCCTTAACATGGCGTCGATATGGAACCTACCTGTTCTATTAATCTGTGAAAACAATTTATATGCGACTGAAGTATCCTTTTCCTCCGTCTCACGAAATCCCAGCATTGCCGCCCGATCTGAAGGGTACGGCATCCCTGGGATTGAGGTGGATGGCAATGATGTACTGGCTGTCCACGAAGCTGCGAGCGAAGCAATAAAAAGAGCCAGGACGGGTGAAGGACCGACCCTGATCGAGTGCAAAACCTATCGGACACGACCACATGCTGAGGGGATGGGGGAAAGTGGATATCGATCAGCGGCGGAAATAGCAGCCTGGAAAGCACGAGATCCGATCACCTTGTTACGGGATCGCCTTCTGGATGACCGCCTCATTTCTATCGATGATATCGGAGCCATAGATGATGAGATCAAATCAACGGTGGAGGATGCGGTACAATATGCAGGTGACAGCCCCTGGCCAGATGGGGATACGGCCAAAACAAACGTGTATCGAGAGGGTTAATGCGAGAGATTACTTTTTCAGAAGCGACCCTGGAAGCGCTATCCGAAGCGATGGCTGATGATCCCACTATTTTTGTTGTGGGCGAAGGCATTGGGCAAAGAGGGGGTAATTTTAAAACGACAATGGGACTATACGAAAAATATGGCCCTATGCGTTTACGTGACACCCCGATCTGTGAACGTGGGTTTATTGGCATGTGCACAGGGGCGGCCATGACCGGTGCCCGACCGATTGTGGATTTTATGTTTGTGGACTTTCTCCTAGACGGGATTGGAGAGTTATTTAACCAGACCGCAAAAATGCAATACATGAGTAATGGCCGGCTAAAAATGCCAATGGTCCTTCGTGGCTGTATTGGCATCGGAAATTCTGCATCGACGCACCATTCCGGGAGTTATTATCCAATTTTTACACACATCCCTGGTTTCCATGTGGTGCTGCCATCGAATGCATCGGATGCAAAAGGGCTATTTGCTACGGCATTAAAATCTGATAACCCTGTGATATTTCTGGAACATAAACTGCTCCTGAATCAAAAAGAGCATGTTCAGGAGGGAACTTATGAGATTCCATTTGGACAGGCCAGGGTGGTTAGAGAAGGCAATGATGCGACCATCGTGGCTCTGTCGGTTATGGTACACCATACGATGAATGCCGCAGCATCCTTAGCCAATGAAGGCCTTTCTATTGAGGTGATTGATCCGCGAACCGTGGCACCGCTTGATATGGACACCATCTTGAAATCCGTTCACAAAACTGGACGGCTGCTTATCGTGGATGAAACGTATATGCCCTGTGGCATCGGAGCCGAGATCGCAGCTCAGGTAAATACGGAGGGGTTCGATGATCTCGATGCACCCATCGCTCGCCTGAATGGCGCTCATGTTCCAACACCTTACAGTCCGACCTTGGAAGAGGCGATCGTTCCAAATAAAGATACCATCGTCCAGGCGATCCGTGATTTACTGGCAGAATAAGAGGAAAGTCATTTAGTCCGGATATATATCCACACCCACCTATCTAATAACCAATTAATTTCGACATGGCTTACGAAATACTCATGCCCCGTTTGGGATGGAACATGGAAGAAGGTGTTCTGGTAGAATGGCTGAAGAAAAATGGTGACCAGATAAAATCCGGTGATCTGGTTTGCACGATAGAGGGAGATAAAGCTACAACGGATATTGAATCGTTCGAATCAGGCATATTACGTATTCATAATATTTCACCAGATCCCGGTGTGACCGTCAAGGTCGGTACATTGCTGGGTTACGTTGTACCTGAAAATGAACTGGACCAATTTGATCCAAATCTCGTACCGAAATCCAGCGACAAACCTATACACGTGGGTGCCCCCGATACAATCAAGCTGCAAGCAAAGCCTGCAAGAAAATCGTCCATAGTAAAAGACAAAAACGATGCGACAATCAGTCCAAGGGCCCTCCGCATTGCGACGGAACTCGGTGTAGAATGGCAGGCCATACAAGGTAGTGGCCGCACAGGTCGGATCATTGAGGCGGATATAAGACAGGCGGCCAGATTCCCATCAAACGATCCATGTGATTCAATAGGACATCGATCCAACCTTGTGGGTAACCTCCGTGGAATCATTGCAAACCGCATGATCGAGTCGTCTCAAACGACCGCCCCTGTTACACTCACCTCAGAAATAGATGTTACAGAATTGGCTAATATTAGAAAAAGTTGGCCAAAAAATGATTCTTTAAGGCCCGCTTATCATGATTTGCTCCTGGAATTAGTCGGTAAAGCATTGCCAGATTTTCCTTCCATGAATGCCTCCTGGGATGATGATAAAATAATCACACACGATCAGGTTAATATTGGGATTGCTGTCGATACGGATCGTGGCCTCATTGTCCCAGTCTTCGCCAATGTGCCAGAAAAATCTATAGAAGCGATTTGCACCGAATCAAAACAACTCATCAATGCGGCCCGAATGAACACGCTATTGCCTGCACAAATACAGAATGGTACGTTTACCATCACCAATCTGGGCATGTATGGCATTGATGCTTTTACACCGATTATCAACCTCCCTCAATGCGCAATCCTTGGTATTGGTCGAATCACCTCCAAGGTGGTCGTCCTGGATGAATTGAAATCATTAACCGGCATTCGGAAAATGGTATTCTTAAGTTTAACATTCGATCATCGCGTCGTCGATGGGGCATACGCTGCTCGATTTCTACATCATCTCGGCGAATTAATACACCCCCCGCTATAAATCCAGGGTAAAAAAGTAAGAAACCGTATTTTATAGTAATCCAGGAAAATGAAGGAAATGAATGGATGGACAACCTCATTTTTAAGTCTACCCAGTTAACCTCATTTTCCTGGATATTTTTTGACTGATTCAACACACTTATTGACGATTTTACGCCAGATGGGGATGAATTGGGGATTTCATCAATCATAGAATCCCATTTGAAAATGGATTCTATGATTCAACAGGATCTTTTATAGATTCTTATCATCGATGGAGACAAAAGCAATGGCAAGGTGCAAATTGCCCTGAAATATTACTTGATGAACGCTTCAGATTTTTGTTAGGGGATCAGGGCCATGACGGCCTAATTGAAGAAGCGGTGGAAGGAATGATGACGATATTGGAAGCAGAATATCACCATGCGGTCAGGATGACCCCGGGGGCGGATGTCATGTTGGATTATTGGAGCGAAAAGGTCCAGATGGGTGTAGTTAGTAATTATTTTATGCCGGGCACCCCACGTAAACTGCTAGACAAGTTTGGGATTCGTAGGCACATGAATTTTGTATTAAACAGTGCGGAATTTGGTTACAAGCAACCTGAAAAATGATGTATCATAAAGCCTTACCGCTTGCTGAATGCAACCTAAACCAAACGCTGCAGATTCTTTTTATCCGAGATACGCCGGAGACGGATATATTAATGCCCAAAAAACTAGGATTTCAAGTACTTTACCTGGACGGATCGGCTGATCGTCCAGCCACGCCGATACCCGATGGGATTCCTACCATTACCCACTGGGATCAATTTTGTCCCTGACTATGATTTACCGGGTTGCCCATTTCAAATCTAATCTATTTTAATAACTGAAAAACCTCATTGTGATTCGATGTATGCTTGGATTTTATTATCATACATGGGGATTTCGGGATGAAGTTCGGTACCGTCCTTGAGATCTATCATGAGATCCCACCGGACGTAATTTCTACCCCTGAAAATTTTATAATAGACCCGGTCAACTTCATCCTGCAAAAATCGCTCGTGGGCCCAAAAAACCATTTCTGTGTGGATATAAGCCTGATTCCTACTCAACTCAATTTTATAAGATGCTGTGTTTATTAGGGATATAATTGCAATAAACATGACGATTTTATAAATGAAGACATTCATGGTAAGTAATAGTACCGATCCCATCATGACGACATTAAAATACGGACCAATTGTCAGATATTGATTCAGACGATTGGTCCGTATTTTTCGGGGTAGGAAACCGGGATGTAAAATCACCCTCCTCTTTATTTGAAAAAAGATACCAACAATAAAAGGATGCTAAGAGAAATAAACCAGCGATCGCATACCCCTGCCACGTGCACACAATAAGAAAATAATCCGTATCGATTGTAATCAGTCTATATTTTCCATAGGGGGAATTAAATTCAGTGAGTGCCAGAAGAAGCGACATGCCAAATGGTAGAAGGCTCTCGGCAGCAATGGCCAGCCCTGTTTTCAGCATCAGTGATTTTTCTACTATACCTGGCCCTCTCTGACAACACAGGTGCGAGACCATTTGAAAATGCTTTAGCTCGCCTGGATTTTGCATCGATAGCCCTTGCACCCGATGCGTCAATATATCCCAATCGTCCATCCTTTTCTACCAAAGCACGGCCATCATTAAAGTTGGATACCTGAGTAAAACTCGGTGGGATAACCACTTGCCCGGATCGTCGAGATAGCTCCATGTTTCCTCATTGAATTAAAAACAGGCTAAATCTCCATAAAAATCACCGAGTTGCGTGATTATATCATTATCTTTTTGAGGTGTGATGACATGGTTACCGTTGACATCGCTATATTTAAATTCACCATTTTCTACAACGGGGGCTAATTCATGAATGAAATGCCCTGCCTTTTGATATCTGTTTGGAAATATCGGATCTCCCGAGGTACCCATATATCCCCATAAATCATTAGCCTCTATGGCAGCAAGCCCTTCACTGAACTCATCCGCCTGGATAAAAATTGGCCTTATTTGTACTCGCCCATGCCTGTTGATATATTGCAGATTTCCATCTTCATTTGCAACGACTGCCAAACCTTCTTTAAAATCCGTGGCATAGATTAACTGAGGAGATATGGTCATTTCGCCGGCTTGGTTAATATACCCATACTTGTTATCATGTTCAATACGGGCCATCAGTACTCGATTTGACCGCGGCAAGTCCATTAGAAAACTGCGGGGCCTCCGTTATTTCCAAGTCAAAGGCGGGATTGCCATTTGTATCAATAAAATAGGGCTGGGATATAACTGTTGTTCCCGTTGTATTGATATATCCGACCTTCTCAGCTTGATATACGACAGCTGTTCCCTCGTGAAATGTACGCGTACTATCATAAACATTCGACGTGAGAAAGTGCCCTGTGCTATCGATATAACTCCAATGTCCATTTAGACCGGCTGCGGTTAAGCCTTCTGGAAATTCTTCCGCACCATCGAATTGAAGATCAACGCCGTACCGTCCATCCGCATAGATATACCCCCCAGCGATCTGTCGAATCGAAAGTTACGATTTGGGAATTATAATACGTAACGATCAAAAATAGACTGATCAGGACAATAATGAATGGATCGAAGCGGTTGGCTATGTGGATTATTTAAAAATGACATGTGATAGTTAAGTAATGATCAGGAATGAATAATATTATCGTATTAGGGGGGGGGATAAAGTCAATATTTTACAAAAGATCTGTTGAAACAAATCTTAGATACTAATAACCAGGAAAAGCGATATCTGACCTGATTTTATATAGCGTTTAAATTGTCTTAACGGGGATATACGTTTCTTCTGATTTGTCTATCGAAATCGTATTTCGTAGAGGACGTCCAAAGCCTTCCCAGGACACCACCATTTCATCCTCATCTTGCAGAGAAAATCCTTCACCGAAACTAAAGGCATCTGCACCAAAAAAATAGACATGCGTATCGCCGGGGAGGCGATGCTCGGGGTATTTAAAATGATGATATTCCAGGTTGGCGACCGAATGAGACATATTCTGTTCTCCGGTTTTAACCGCCTTTGACCAAACCTCTTCGCCCCTGCGAACGATAGAAACCGTGCCTTGTACATCTTCAAATTCAGCCCCAACCGCCAATTCAGGACCAATAGAGCAGGTGCGCAATTTGGATGGGGCCAGGTAAAGATAATTCTTCTTTTCCATGACGTGATCTGAAAACTCATTTGCCATAACAAGGCCAACGCGATAGGGTTGACCATCCGGACCAATGAGATATGCACCTGCGATTTCGGGTTCTTCACCCCCATCATCTGCAAACGAAGGAACGATCAGTTGTTCTCCATGTGCTCTTAACACATTGCCGTGGCCTTTATAAAACCATTCCGGTTGGATCCCAATCTTCCCTGATCCAGGCTTACCACCATCCAATCCCATTTGGTATATTTGCATACTATCCGTGATTTCCGTATGGCCTGATTCTTCGTGCATAGCTTGTCGGTTTGCAGCACTGGCCTTGTGGGTTAAGCCCGTGCCAGCTACAAGACAACGAGAGTGCGTTTGGGGATGATCAAAGGCTGTAAGAAGTTTCCACTCAGACTTTCCCAAGTATATTTGATCATAGGCGACCTGATGGTCAGACAAGTCCCCTGATACTTTGGATTCAAGATCGATCTCTGTTTCAATTGCATTCGAGGCAAGGTCGTAAATCGTTCGATAGGTTTTTAACAAAACAAGCTGGTTATTTTCTACCATCGCAATACGACGGCCTTCATTTGGATGATTTAATTGTACCAGACGAATCATGGGATATCCTCGGACGTGCTTACCAATAAAATGCAATTATGATGGGCGATCTAATTTCATCTCACCTTAGATTTCAAATTTTTTAATTGGATTTGTTTATTAAATGCTTTGGATTGACCCTGGGAGCGCTTAGCTTTTTCCAGTTGTTGCCTGCGTAATTACGAGGCGAGTTGGGTGATCTGCCCTACCTGTTAGGCATAAAGGGTCATCTTACGGTAGCATACTTGGATAAATGCATGTTATACGTGAATGCGTTCTAAAATCGAATGCAATCTATCATAATCATCTTTGACCAGGCGTGCAACTTCTTTCCCGGCTTTTACAAGATAATGTCCGTTTTCACCTCTAGCGTGATAGGCATTACGAATCGCGGCTATGGTTAGATCGTCTGAGGGCACACGGGCTTGACTGAATATCGGTCTCAAATAGTGGGCTTTATCAGTGAAATTTGCAATCTCCTCCGCGGAGCAAAAGTGGACAAAATTATGGATCTTGGGTGGATGGGGAGGAAGGTTCTGATAAATCCCTGTTTCATCTTCATAGCCTATGATGAGACAAGTAAATTCAGTCCGTAATAATTCGAATATCTGAGGTTGTTCGAGCCTGAGTTCATCTTCCGTTTTTCCATAAGCTGTGGGCCGTCGATTTGGCTCAATACTCTGTGTGCTTACATTATACACAATGGCGTATATCGTTGGGTAACTGTCAATTTTGACATACGATCCAAATGGGGCAGCGCCATGTAACACACGACTTTCAGCTGAAAATTCCGCTGTGCTACTTTCGATTACTTCACCTACATGTGGTTGGGCCTTATCAGCCATCCTTCATCCTCCGTGAATTCTGTGAATAAACAAGTTTGTCGTTTCGGGCAATCTTGCTTATATCCCTTTATATTAAAAGCCGCCTTTTAGATATATTTTTCCGGGATATTTCTGAGCGGACGCCACCTCTTACATACGTTTCGCTCAATAATTGGTAAAACAATTCACGATCTCCACCCCGGACGACGGCCTTTTCATGCGCCTCAGCGAGAACTATCGGGTAACCTTTACCCTTTTCGACTTGATCGTTAATCACGCTGTGGACAAGGCTCATCATCTCGGCATCTTTGGCCACCCATGCAGGCACCTCAATACGAGCGATTTCAAAACCCACATTAACGTAAAAAAAGAAAATCCGATGTTTACCATATTCTTTTAATATTTCAGATGTACTCCCGAAGAGAACGGATCGCTCTCCGGGATTTTTTAAAATACGGCCGAAAAGTGCTCTGTCATATACCCCTTCTATAGCTGTACAGGGTGGAAAATCAGGATGATGGGCACGTTGTGGACAGGATTCACAAGCAGGGACATGATCCTCCGGACAGAGACCAACCCTCAGTGCATTTACTACATCTGCACTGTTGGAACTGCTGATATATCCAGCCACAGGTACTTTTTCTTTCTCAAACTGTTCAAAAGCCGCAAGCGTTCTTGATAACATCTCATTTTTAAAATCATCTGGTTTACCTTCGAGGGTCCAATCGATCAAAGTGCCGTCCGACAGTGCAACGGCTTTTCGTGTGGACTGTGGGATCTCTGAGGTCAGATCTGCAAGCTTTTCTAACTCCATTACCCCTCTAAGAATACCCACCATGTCTGCATTAACAGGGATTCGCTTCCCATTCCACTCCTGAAAAAGCTGATCTTCTGTATAAAATAGTGTTGGGGTGCTGGTCAGGATCGGCCGTTCACCTGTCCCATAATGAAAAACAATAATGCCAATATTGATCAAATAGCAGGCCGCAACTTCATGCCGATCTGGAAATAATTGTGACCCATCAGTCGCTATAACGGTTATTTCAGCGGGCCGTTCTGGTTTCGCCCTTTGCAATGTGACGGGTTCTACGATCTCCGCGGTCAGCCATGCAGGTTTGCTCCGAGCGATCTTGTCAGCCAGGTCTTGCCAATCGACGGTCCATCGCCTGGCTTCTTTAAATGCCCGTTCGAGTTTATTACCGGACGCCCGCTGAACGGTCCGCTGGTCCCGAACCATTAAATTTATCTGTTGTTTCGTGGCAATATGGTCGAGCATAATAGGTTTAGATATGGGTGATTAGGTGGAACATCTAACATGATGTTGATGTAAAGAAACGAGTAATTAACCAAACACCCGGTAACTAAACATGCGTAAGGCGAAATGTCAAGTTTTTTGAATTAGGACGGTTTGCGGTTGCGGTGATCATATATATCCAACCATGATACTTGAAAAAGGTGCATCATCTTGACAGGCAACTTGTAATTTCGTACTTTACGGTCGATCTTATTAGCCACTGGCCACCACATTTTTCCAACCAAAAAGATCCAAATGAAAAAAAACTCCAAAGGGGCATTTGCTCTCGTTTTACACGCTCATCTTCCATATGTCCTGTCACACGGTCGCTGGCCACACGGGACCGATTGGTTGAATGAGGCCGCCGCAGAAACCTATGTCCCCTTGCTGTCCATGTTGAATGATTTGGCGAAAGAGGGCAGATCGCCGCGGATCACGGTTGGTGTTACCCCTGTATTGACAGAGCAACTCTCACATGAAGGCCTACAAATTGAATTTACGGCGTATTTGAAACATCGTTTGAGAGCAGCTGAAGCAGATCAGAAACAATTTCAATTCACGCAACCGAATTTGTATCGCACCGCGTGTTTTTGGCAGGCACATTTCGAAACCGTCTTATCGGATTATAATGAAAAATATAAAAAAGATATTGTGGGGGCTTTCAGGCAGCTACAGGATGCCGATCAAATAGAAATTATTACAAGTGGGGCGACCCACGGCTATATGCCCCTTCTGAGTAAGGATGCCAGCGTTCGGGCCCAAATTAAAACAGGCGTAGCCTCCTATAAACGGCATTATGGCCGCGCACCCCGTGGCATCTGGCTGCCTGAATGTGCTTATAGGCCGCGGTATGCCTGGTCATCGCCTCTGAATTCTGAGAACCATTCCCCTGAAGATCGGGCAGGTGTGGAAGAGATTCTCGCAGAGAACGGTATCCGATATTTTATGATCGACACCGCCATGTTACGAGGTGGCGAACCCATGGGCACCTATTTAGCCCGATTTAAGATGCTCGAAGAACTATGGCAACAGTTCGAAGATCAGTATACGGCGCGTGAAGAGGATAAAACGAGATCACCTCAAAACATCTATCATGTTACTTCGGGCGATGCGATTCATGATCCCGTTGCCGTCTTCACCCGTGATCCAGAAACGGGCGAACAGGTGTGGAGTGGGGCTATCGGTTATCCAGGGGACCCCAATTACCTGGAATTTCATAAAAAACAATCTCCAGGCGGATTGAGATATTGGCGTGTGACAGGTCCCGAAACTGATCTCGGCCATAAACAGCCCTATGATCGTGACCAAATTGCAGAAAGAATTGAAGAGAATGCCGAACATTTTTGCGGTTTGGTGCGAAAAAATCTGATGAGCCACTATGAAAAGCATGGACAGCCAGGTGTGGTTTGCGCCCCTTTCGATGCCGAGTTATTTGGTCATTGGTGGTTTGAAGGGGTTCAATGGCTCAAAGTCGTTCTGACGAAATTAGCGGATGATCCCGATATTGATCTTGTAACCTGTAGCGAATATCTAGAAAATTTTCCGCCAAGGCAAATTATCACCTTACCCGAAGGATCATGGGGCGAAGGCGGTTATCATTATATCTGGTTCAATCAGGATACCGAGTGGGTCTGGAAATTAATCTATGCTGACGAAGACCGCATGATCCATCTCACTCAATTACTCAAAAACAATCAGGACGAAAAATTGAATCGTATGATTACTCAAGCTGGTCGAGAACTACTTTTACTCCAATCATCGGACTGGCCTTTTATCATCAGCACCACCCATGCACGCGATTATGCCAACTTGCGCATTGAAAATCATCATGCCACGTTTGTTCGATTGGCAGACATGTCAGAAGGGTATGACAAGACCGGAGACCTCGATCCGGATGACTGGCAGTTCCTGTTGAACAGTGAAACACGAGATGCATTGTTTCCTGATCTTGATGTAAGCTGGTTTGCTGATGACAACGGAATCACTGGATAATCCCTCCCAAAAATTACATATCTGTCTCATCCTTCTTTTCGGAATTTTATTTGTTTTCTCCGCGTTGAATGATGGCCTGGTCTCTGACGATTTTGAGCTGATCGAAGAAGCCCAGTTCGTACATCCATATGACCTCCTAACTTTTTTTTCCGAACCTGGCCATAAAGGCTTCTACCGCCCCCTCCCTCGATTACTCCTCAGTTTCAACTGGTCGATTCACGGCATCGCCCCATTCGGCTACCATCTCCTGAATGCGCTGATTCACCTGATCATGTGTCTTTATGTTTACAAATTAGTTTGTCGTTTAACCGAAAACTCAAAATTGGGTTTGTCAACTTCGATCCTGTTCGCGGTGCATTTTGTTCACGTTGAACCTGTTTTTTGGGTATCCGCACGAAATGAATTACTGGTTTCCTTAATCTACCTGGTCATCATCATCCGTATCATGGATAAAAACAAGAGGTTCAATGTATTAACGTATGTATTATTTATCCTGGGGCTCTTGTGTAAAGAAACAGCCGTCACTATACCCGTCGTTATCTTTTTTTGGGGCTTTTATTCAACAGAGGGAATAATAAAATCTCGCTTCTGGCATGGGATAAGGACCAGCAAACCTTTCTGGTTAATACTGATGGGCTATGCCTTGCTACGCTGGTCTGTCGGAGCAGCGTGGCCATGGACCAGTATGGAAATCGGATTTGGTATTGGTCCTTTCCTCATTATAAAAAATATTGGGCAATATACATTACAGTTACTCATGCCAATCCGATCCATATTCGACCTGATTGGACCCGATACCTATGGGTTTGTCACACAGGTTGTAAAAAATGAATCTCTGATTCCGGGCGGGATGATTTTTATTTTATTATTGGTTGCCATATGTTTGGTTGACCTAAGTTTTATACTTGTAAAATTCGCGAATCGAAATCTAAAAACAGGTTTGATATTTGCCCTTTTAACTGCCCTGCCCTATCTTCTCATGGAAGGGACAGGTTTACGTTATATGTACCTGCCTTCAGTAGGGTTTTTATTTGCTTTTACCTCTGGGATACAAGATTTGCACGAAAGAAGAAATCTGTGGCGTTGGGCGAGCCATACTCGATTCATCGTGCCAATAACCATCGTCATATCCTTGTGGGCAACGTGGGATCAGACAAGGTGGTGGGAGCAAGCCGGCCAGAAGGTCGACCTCATTTTGGATCAAGTCAAAAATCGGAACATTGGACAGCCCAATTCATTATATGTGTTTAATATTCCCCGACGTATCCATGGGGCATATCTATTCCATAATGGGTTTGAAGCCGCCATACGCTTAAATATGATTCATCAAAATGTCAGCATCCACGACGGAGATCGCGCACTCGAAGATACGGAGCTGATTCCTGAAGGTGCCGATCGCTTATATTTGAAATTAATCCCGTAATTATATAATTTCTACACCTGAAATGGTCGGTTCATTTTAGGGACTGAAGGGTAATCTGGATATTGAGGTCCAGGGATAACATCTCAATGATAAAACACCACCAAGATATTGACCTGTCGATCATCATCGTAAATTACAATGTCCAGGCATTCCTCGAAGCATTGCTTAGATCGGTTTTCAAGTCTAAACAAAATTTACAAATAGAAGTGATTGTCGTAGATAATCATTCTTCTGATGGCAGCGTGGAGATGATCCGGAAGGCCTATCCACAAATATGTCTTATCGTAAATGATGAAAATTCGGGATTTGCATCAGCGAACAATCAAGCTTTACAGTGCTATCGGGGGCGTTACGCCTGCCTCGTGAATCCAGATGTATTACTTCAGGAAGATACGCTAGAGACCATGGTCTCTTTTATGGATCAACATCCAGATGTCGGTGCAGCAGGATGTAAGGTGTTAAACCCGGATGGTTCACTCCAACTGGCGTGCCGTCGTAAAATGCCTACCCCATCGAGCGCATTTTTCAAATTGTCCGGATTAAGCCGCCTGTTTCCCCAAAACCGGATCATCGGGGCCTATAACATGACCTATCTTGATCCTGATATAAACCACGATGTAGATGCTATATCAGGGTCTTTCATGGTTGTTCGAAGAGAGACCATCGAAGAAGTGGGACCACTGGATGATCGTTTTTTTATGTATGGAGAAGATCTGGATTGGCTATTTAGGATGGGAAAAAATGGTTGGCGAGTGTGTTATGTACCCGAAACACGTATCGTCCATTATAAGGGGGAGAGTTCTAAAATAAGTTCGCGGCAACTATCGATTGAGTTTTATCGGGCGATGTATCTATTTTCAAAAAAACATCGAACGGGATACGGTTTGCAGATCATGACCTTGCTGATTCAAGGGTTGATTACATCTGGAATTGTCATAAAAGGAAGCACATCTTTCCTCGTAGGCTTAATTCGACAAATCAAGTTACCCCTTTTGGATTTATGCATCATTAACACGACCCCGCTTATCGCCACCATGCTCCGCATCGGACGCCTGACACCACTTGACGAAGATACATTTATTCCGTATTTAGTGGTACACGGAACCTATAGTATTGTATGGCTATCCTCTCTATTTTCCATGGATACATATGGGGTTAGACGTTATTCAGCATCGGCCGCAGCAATAGCGATAATCTTAGGCTTTGTAATTATCGCTGCAATCACATTCTTTACACCCACCTTTGCTTTTTCCAGGGCCGTTGTCTTGTTGACCCTGATGATGAACTTGATCCTTATTGGTGGATGGCGTTGGATCGTGGGCAGATTGATCGGTGCACAACGCCGAACGATTATTATGGGTAGTGATAAGATGGCAAGGGCCGTACATATCCATATGAAAAAAGATCTTAGTGAGGTCTATCAGGTCATAGGATTTCTGGATTCCGACCAAGAACTCATAGGGACAAAAATACAGGATATCGAGGTATATAATGGGAATGGATATCTTGCCGACACGCTTGATCATCATCATATAGATGAAGTGATTGTTGCCTCCAATACCATCCCATACCAGGATATTCTTCATTTGATCTCCGCATGTACCCGTCTCGGCATAGGATTAAAATTAGTATCAGACGAAAAACAGGACGATAATCAGCTTAAAACTTTTTCTTTGGTTGAGGTAGGACAAGATCCATTTGCTTCTATTAAAAGAATCATTAGGAGGGGCTTACCCCGATCGAGATGACAGATATTTGACTGATTAAAAGTGTCGCCATTATTCTCGGCCTGATAAACCACCTTGAAGCCGAAATATATAAATCCGGGAGTATATAATGAACCAAGACGGACCTGTGTTAGAATTTGAAAAACCAATTTATGAATTAGAAAAACGTATTGAGGATATGCGTAATTTTGCCGTCACAGAAAACATGGATGCCTTGGCCGATGAGATTCAAAGGCTGGAAAAGGAAGTGGATAAGCAAAGAAAGAAAATATATTCAAACCTGACTCGTTGGCAGCGGGTTCTTATTGCAAGGCATTCAGGTCGGCCTCATACATTGGACTATATCAATGGCATGATGACAGATTTTATTGAATTACATGGAGACCGGGCCTTTGGAGATGACAAGGCGTTGGTGGCCGGGATGGCCAAGCTCGATGGAGAATCAGTGGTTGTCGTCGGCCATCAAAAAGGCTCTAATACCAAAGAAAATGTCATCCGGAACTTTGGCATGGCCGGGCCGGAAGGGTATAGAAAAGCACTTCGTGTGATGAAAATGGCTGAAAAATTCGAAATGCCCGTAATTGCCCTTATCGATACCCCAGGAGCATATCCCGGGGCCGGCGCTGAAGAACGAGGACAGGCTGAGGCTATAGCGAGAAATATCTATGAAATGGGACAACTCCGCACACAAATTATTGTCGTGGTCATCGGTGAGGGGGCAAGTGGTGGGGCACTGGGTATAGGTGTCGGAGATCAGGTCCTCATGATGGAAAATGCCTGGTATTCGGTTATTAGCCCCGAGCCCTGTTCAACCATTTTATGGAAAGATCAGGAAAAGGCTGCTGCTCGCAAAGCCGATTGTGCGGAGGCATTAAAACTTTCTGCGACGGATTTGCTCGAATTCGGTGTGATAGACCATATTATACCAGAGCCATTTGGTGGCGCCCACAGAGATCATGATCCTGCAATCGCAGCGGTGAAAAAATCTCTTCTCAAATCCCTGACCGACGTAAAAAAATGGTCTCTTGACGATATGCTGGAAAAACGCCTAGAAAAGTATAGTGCAATGGGAGCCCACGAAGAAAATCTTCCAGAAATAAAGGTCGATGGGTAATCGCCTCCAAAACACACCAGCCTCCATTTCCAATAGATTACCAGGGAGAACGACATGCTTCAAGCCATAACGGGCGGTCTGATCATTGACGGTACGGGTAATGAGCCGATACCGAATGGCATTTTGCTAGTCGAGGATGGCACCATAAAATCCGTTGGCACACAAAAAGATATACCAGTTCCAGCTGAGGCGGAGCTCACTGATTTTGGAAATTCATCGTTATTACCGGGATTGATCGATACCCACGTTCATCTGGTCCTGAATATGCAACCAGATTGTGTCTCCTCCCTTGGGCAAAAAACACCGGTTCAATCTGTGCTCGAAGCCGCACATAACGCCCGTAGAGCTTTACACGGCGGAGTAACTACCGTGCGAGATTGTGCAGATGTGCATTATGTGACCTTGGCCTTAAAACAGGAGATCGAGGCGGGACGAATCGAGGGTGCACGAATCGTGGCCTGTGGTTTACCTATAACCACAACAGCCGGGCACCTGAATACGATGGGTATCAGGGCCGACAGTACCGACGAGGTATTGAAAAGCGTAAGGACACTGGTCGCCAAAGGGGTGGATTGGATTAAAGTCTGCGCAACAGGGGGTGGCTTAACGACCGATAGTAATGTTCGTCGCGCCCAATATTCTTCGGATACGCTAACGGCTCTGGTCTCGGACGCCCATCGTCTGGGAAGGAAAGTTGCGGCCCATGCCCATGGCTCAGAAGGCATCGAAAATTGTGCGATATCTGGCACGGATAGCATTGAGCATTGCTCATGGCTCGGTCAGGTGGACGGGTATGATTACAATGAACAAGCCGTGGAGATGATCAAGAAAAAAGGGCTGTACGTGAGTCATACCATTGCCGGACCGCGAACGGGGTCTCCTGAAGAAATAGAGGACATTTTACAAAGTGATATGGGCGAAAGATATGGTCATCTTCGACGAACACTCGAACAGGGGGTTCGAATGGTGATATCTAGTGATGCAGGCATCCCGGGCTGCCGCTTTGAAGATTTTCCAGGTAGTTTAGTCATCGCTGTAAAATGTTGCGGATTTTCCCCTATGGCAGCGATCATCGCAGCCACAAGCCGTGCGGCTGAAATGCTGGACCTGCAGGATCGCATAGGGTCACTCGAAGTGGGCAAGTATGCGGATATGATTGTCGTCGATGGCAATCCGCTCGAATCTATAGATTCCCTTCGAAATATCATCGGTGTTTTCAAGGAAGGTAGAAAAATAGTTTAAATACTTTATTCTGGTTCCAATCGCCTTATTACCTCGTTATTACCCCAATCCCTGTGTCGTCCTCAATAAAGTCTCCTGAACCATCAATTCATGTTCTAATGGTCGATCAGAAGTTTGTTGCCCTTGAATCGTCCGAATAAAGGCTTCCAATTCCAAATCATAAGTTTCTTGACGGCCACGTACCTCTACCGGTACGCGCTGTTCTCCAATTTTATACCCATCTCTTGCTTCAGACAAGGCAAGGCGTATCTCTGCCCCAGGTTCAAATGGTTCCAGTAGAATAGCGCTTCCCTCTGTTCCGTAGACTTCGAACCTGCGGGCCGTTGGGCCTGGTTCCATGGCAGCGATATCGATGAATGCCATGGCATTATGATACTCAAACACACCAAGCGTATTGTCCATAAATCGAGGGACATCCCCAGTGTCATTATGAAAAAAACCGGTTGTTTTTACAGGTCGACCAAGAATCCAGACGACTTGGTCAAGCATATGGCCAGCTAAATCATAAAAAATGCCGCCCTTGTGACTACTGATTACTTCGCGAGATTCAAGGGGAATTGAAGTGGACATATGTGCTCGGATTGAAAATACATGGCCGAGGAATCCTGACCGGGCCCATTCTGAAATTTTACAAAATCCATCGTGATATCTGAACATATATCCCATCTGAATATGACATTTTTTCTCTCTAGCCATGGCCACGACCCGCTGCCAAGTCGTCCAATCATCTCCAGCTGGTTTGTCATACCATACATGCTTGCCCGCATGAACAATTTCTTCCGTTTGGACCAAACTTTCAGCATTTAACCCTTCAGATGCGATGACATCTATGGTCGGATCTTCGAGCATCTCTGCCGCATGATCGTACCATCGCTGACCACGGTAAGTCCCGTCATGGGCCTGGAGATCTGCGCGCCTCTTCTGGTCCGGTTCAAATATCCCGACAAACTCAACATCCTTGTTTTGTATCATCGATTGTAATTTACCTGCGGCATGCCCGTGTCTTGTGCCATACTGTGCCATACGGATAGACATTTTTTACTCCAATATGAGGTGGTGTGGGTAGGCCCGGTTACCAAAAACCTATGGCTTCAGAAATTTCTCCCAATCGCTTACCGTTCCAGGTAACATCGGCGAAAATGGGTAGGGCGTGTGTGGTGAATTCGGTCGGAAATGTAGCCGTAAACTGATATTGCTTTCTACTTTTCGCCGGGATGGTTTGTTGAATGGTTTCCGGGTTAATCGAAACATGACCTACCGACCGGAATCGGATATTAAAGCTTCGATTTTCATTTTCGTGGTTTGTAATCCTAAGATTAAATGTAACCGTATCCCCAGGTGAAATTCGAACTTTATAAGGATGGATTTCAACCCAATGAGGATCCATGCCTAAATTTGCATGAGGTTGATCTATGATGGTTGTAAACAGGGTCGTCCAGCGGTCCATCCAGTCCCGCCACTTCAAGGTCATCTCACGATCATGAGCAACGCCTCCGCCATGGCCTGTGAGTAACATATCAGGATTAATATCTAAAATCTGTCTGGGCATATCCGAATAGCTACTTACCGGCGTCCTGTTTTTAGGAATAAAAGAATGGATGTGATCGCGCTCATTTCTGAAACTCAATCCCGAAATATTATCACCGATGGAGAGAAATCGCTTATCATCTACTTCAAATCGAGTCAGATGATGATACCAGGTTTGACCTGGGTGTTGCTCGATATAGAAATCTATCCCACGCCAATGGAACGCTTTACCGCGGTCCACGACCTTATCCACCTTTATCCCCTGTGGGAGCAAACAGGGCATGTCGTACCGCTCCGGATGTTCAAGAATATCTTTAAGTTCAGGCGATGAAACGACCTTGGTCCCGTATTTTGCCATTAGAGCCGGATATCCCGCCAGGTGGTCATCATGATAGTGTGATGGCAGAAACCATTCGACCGTATGGATACCGAGATCGGATTCAAGGTAAGGGGTGAGGTGATCGATATATCGGTGAGGGTTTGCTGTGATGGGCGCATTGGACACATAACCGCTGTCGTGTATGACCGCGTGGCCAGAATCGTCTTTTACAATATAGGTATTGGCGACAGAATTCGACACTTCGATGACATGTTCAGATAACGACCGGAAATGGGGGCGAAAAGACGTAAAAGGTTGACCGTGGAATAATTCATAAATCTCCTCCATGGCTTGTAGCAGCGAACTAAACGCCTCGTCGGTGGGCACAAAGGGGGGCCCATGGCCTGGCAACACCAGGTCAACCTTAAGGTTTTGTGCTGCTTTTAAGCTCTCCATATGGTTTATGTGACCTTTGAAATCCATATATGCCCACTGACTCCAGAAGTATTCATGGATCTTCCCGGGCGCAGAGATAAGGTCACCACAGGCGAGGACCCGACGACCATCTATTTCAAACAGATAGCCCACAGCACCGAAGGTATGTCCGGGTAAAGGCACCACTTCAAACTGAACATCCTGCCAGGTCATGGTGTTATAATCAAAGGCATAATCATCCGGTATCAGGTTTTCCAAAGGGCCAAAAGGTTGGTAATGGGAGGTATAATTATCGTATGTATCATACGACGCTTTCTGTAGATCTGATTCTTCAAAAAGGATACGTTCAGCAAATGGCACCACAAGACGGGCACCTTCTTTGCTTAAGCGATGTGCTGCACTGCATTGATCTCGATGAAAATGAGTTAACATAATCGTATCGATTGATGAAATACCCGATCCATGCAGTCTATCGGAAGAGAAATCGGTCCCACAATCAATCAATAATGTTTTCCCATGCCTTTGAATAAGGTACACGTTACACGTATCCTGTAACCAGGCAAGATGATCTGTAATAGGCGTGGGCATAGAGCTTTATCCTCGTAAACTTTTTCATTTGGATAGGGATTTGTCACTAAGGAATCATGGAAACTAACACCATCAACACGGGATGGTCAAGATTTTTAAAGAAGAGATATATGGGACTTGACAAACCCATTTTATTCAAATAGTTTCGCCTCCATGTATCCTCGCTTCGATACTTTTTCCTAATTCATTGGGATGAAATTGGATTCCATACTCCATTTTTAAAATGATTTAATCATTTAATCTCTATACGAAAGGCACGAAATGGCCGATTCACCTGAATCATTCGTAAATACTGCCTCACGTCCAAGTGATCTAAGAATCACTGACATGAGAACAGTAACCATTGGTAATTGTTCGATAATTAAAATTTACACTAATCAGGAGATCTATGGTCTGGGCGAGGTGCGGGATGGAGCTACGAAAGAATTTGCCCTGACGCTTAAGTCGCGAATTTTGGGGGAGAATCCGTGCAACATCGATCTGATATTTCGAAAAATTAAGCAGTTCGGTCATCACGCCCGACAGGCGGGCGGTGTCTGCGCCGTTGAAATGGCACTCATGGATCTTGCTGGTAAAGCGTATGGTGTTCCTGCCTATCAATTGGCAGGAGGTAAATTCCGGGACAAGGTGCGCATCTATTGTGATACGACCACATCGCGAGATGCAGAAGAAATGGGCCACCGTCTCAAAGAACGCATGGATATGGGTTTCACATTCTTAAAGATGGATGTGGGGATCGGTCTCCTCAGAGATATACCAGGGACACTCGCTGCCCCTTCGGGTATGCTTGAAACCAGCACAGTTATGCACCCATTCACCGGCATCCGGCTAACAGATAAAGGGATAGGCGTCTTATCCGAGTATGTCAGTGTCGTCCGTGGGATTGTCGGCTACGAAATTCCATTGGCTGCAGATCACTTTGGCCATATTGGCGTAGAAGACTGTATCCGCCTGGGAAAAGCATTGGATAAATATAATCTGGCGTGGTATGAAGACATGATCCCCTGGCAATTTACCGATCAATACCTCCGACTGAAAAATGCGTGTGACACCCCCATCTGTACCGGTGAAGATATCTATCTCAAAGATGGATTCAAAGATTTGTTTGAACAACAGGCCATCTCTGTTTGTCATCCAGATCTCGCTACTTCTGGTGGGATATTAGAAACGAAGAAAATCGGAGATCTTGCCCAGGAGCATGGCATTGCTATGGCGATGCATATGGCCGCTATGCCAATCGCACAGATGGCAAGTGTACATTGTGCCGCAGCCACAGAAAACTTTGTCGTTCTCGAAAACCATTATGTAGATGTTCCCTGGTGGAACGACATTGTATCTGGTCTGCCAGATACAATTATTCAGGATGGTTATATGATGGTTACGGAGGCCCCCGGCCTGGGTATCGAACTGAATGATGAAGCCGTTAAAGAACATATCAGTGACAAAGATCCAGGTTTTTTTGAACCGACCGACGCATGGAATGACGTTCGCTCTCACGACAGACTTTGGAGCTGATAAACGAGGGTGGAGAGGATAATCCCCCTCGTTCTTATTCCCACATCCTTCCTTTTTCCATCTTGTAAAAAAAGGGGAAATGATGCCGATCGCCATTACAGGCCAGCAACAGAAGCAATTTGATGAAGATGGGTTTATCCTTATTGAAAATGCACTCTCACCCGAACATGTATCCCGTCTTATTGACGTTGTAGACGAACGGGATGCGGCTTGCAGGAAATCACAGGGGGCCTCACCAGAAGTAGCCTATCAGATCAGAAACGCCATAACACACCACGATGAACTTTTTCAAATGATTAATTATCCAGATTTATTTCCCCTGGTCGTAGATGTCATGGGCGTAAATATTCAACTGCGCACGTCTCATGTTGATGTCCGGCCCCCTATGAAGGATTATGCTGAGCAGGAGTTAGGCGTGCGTGGTAGTTTTTTCCCATGGCATTCAGATGGGCCAAACTTTGGTTATCCAATCACCAACGGCGCAGTCCCATTTTTTGAAGTGAAAATCGGTTACTATCTGACTGACTTGACCGAGCGTAATAGTGGCGCGATTTGTGTGGTCCGGGGTAGCCATAAAGTTTCACCAAAAAAAATCCATGCTCCCGACTATCAAATTGATCCAGGTGATGTCGTAGAAGTAAATGTTAAACCGGGTACAGCGATGCTATGGCGTACGGCATTATGGCATTGCCTTACGCCGAATTTATCCCATCACACACGAAAATGTTTGTATTACGGGTACAATTATCGATGGATGAGGCCCGGGGATTACGATCGTCAGGACCCGGCCCTGCTTGCCCGATGTACACCGGTTCAGCGGCAATTACTCTCCGCGAACGCTACAGACCAGAACGTCGGTTTTTCGGATGGTGACCCGGCCCATCCAAATTCTCTATTCTGGCGACCTGATCCAGAGGATGTTCCAATTGAGAATTGGGCTGAAGAGCAGCTATGTTTGAAAAACGGGGGCGGAGTGGCCGCCAGTTGAAGTAGATCTATCCATGAAATTGATATTTATATATAACGCAAAGCGTGGTATTATTCATGAGATAGCAGATACGTTTCACAAACTATTTAATCCCACCACCTATCCTTGTAGCTTGTGTGGATTAACTTATGGCCTTCTGGGAAAACTTAAACCCCGGGCGGCGTTTCTCAATAAATTAGCTTGTGATAAAGAATTCTTATATCGCGCGGAAGCAGATCCATACATAAAATCCTTTGGATTACCACCTCTGGTTTTATTACAGAAAAAAGATAACCTGTCGATTGTAAGCTCAGCCGAAGACCTGAGACAGATGAATAATATTCAGGAACTTATACAGGCTATCACCCACCAGCTTAATGAAAAAGACCACCCGTCGGATCACCCATAACACCTTGCGAATTCCGGAGTAATTATGACTGAAGCAGAAACCTACGAGTTTGATCTCAATGGCTATATTGTTTATCGAGACCTCATATCCGTAGATCTCGTCAATAAGATGAATGATCTGCTCGATACTGAATTTAAAAAACAGAAAACGGAAGAGGCCCACTCATTCTCTTTCATGGAACTTGACCCTTGCTTTTTAGATCTGATGGCCCATCCAAGGACTCTGAATATTATGCGACCTATGATCGGTGATTGGTTACGGGTCGATCACACCTATGGTCTGCAGATGGATCGTGAAACCGTAGATCGCGGTCAGACACGACCGAATTTACATGGTGGCCCGAGAACGGATCATGGTGAACATCAGTATCAATGGCTTGATGGGAAGATGTATAACGGCCTGATTGTCGCGATTTACGCACTTAAAGATGTCAACCCGGGTGATGGGGGTTTCATTTGCGTTCCAGGCAGTCATAAAGCCAACATGCATTATAAACCCCCCGTGGATTCGCATCTGGTCGTAAATCCATCATTACGCGCCGGAGACATGCTTATATTCACCGAAGCCCTGGTTCATGGTACGACGACGTGGACATCGGAAAATAAACGCCGATCTCTTTTATACAAATATTCCCCCGGCCATTCTACCTGGGCCGACGCAGATAGAATGGCATTGATTAAAGGATTAGCACAAAACGATCTTCAACGAGACCTGCTCCGGCCGCCCAGCGTTGGTAGTAGGTCACCGATTACTTTTCCGGAAGTATAAATAGTCAATGGGGCGTTAATCCTGTGAAGCCATGTCAGCTCCCTAAGGCGTCACAATGGATGTGAGTAAAGAATACCGGTATAATCGGTTAACTTGGGCAGAGATGAATGAGGCGATCTCCATACAGAAAGTGGTTATTATGCCACAGGATCGACAGAGCAACATGGGAAGCATTTGCCTCTCGATACAGATGTCTTACTTGCAGAATCGGTTTGTCTTGAAGTAGGCTGTCGCTCACCAGAAAATGTACTTGTTTTACCGCCCATTTCCTAAGGGTTGAATATGCACCATATTGATTTTCCAGGAACCATACCTATAGAGCCTGAAGTATTTATTGCATGCTGTCTGAATATAACCAAGCGTGTGGCCTACCATGGGTTTGAAAAAATTTTCTGGTGAATGGACATGGTTCGAATTATCCCCTGGTAGACCTTATTGCCCGAAAAACAGTCCTGGCCACAGAGTCTCTCTGTTTTGCTTCTAACTATTTTAAATTCCTGCTTGACGCGTTCAATGAAATTAAGGAATCAGACGTCATGGCTCATGCCGACGAATTCGAGACCTCGTTATACTTATAGCTGGCTGGTGATCGCGTGAAAATGGAAGAAGCTGCACCGGATAACGATCGGATTGGAAAACATGTGACCTCCCATAGTACAGCGAGTGTCCGCTTCAATGATTTTTGGGGGCGGTGGACGCAATTAGGTGGCCACGGTGATCCGACTAAAGGGACCGCGGAACAGGGGGAGATTATATTCAATGCTGCCGTAGATGGGCTCGTGGAATTAGTTCAGGAAATTAAAGACTGGCCCATTGAAGAACGCGAGGATCAACACTCGAATCAGGTGCAGAAGCAGATCCGATGGTAGGAAAATTTTTCTACATTTATAAAGTCGTTTTTTGAATATATGACCTTCCGGAAGTGACCATTTAGTCAGCCATTTGGTATGCAATAGCATAAGCACACAAATCCCGACCTGAACGGTTTGGTTCAGACCTGTGCCAGGTATAATTTGTAAAAAAAGCAGCATCACCTGGTTTCATAGGCAAGAGCTTTTCATCGCTCGCATCGAATGATTCCTGCGGAATTCTCCAACGCTTGAATGCATCGCCATTTCGAGCTGAATGAAAGGTGGGCTCGTCGAAATATTGTTCGTGATCAGAAAGCGTCCATGAGGTTTGCGATCCAGGTCGGATGGCCAGCGCACTGGCATCAACCCCTACATCGTCCAGGGCAATCCAGGCATTACACCCTCGTTGGGCGTCCAGACGCCAATAATGAGAATCTTGATGGTAGAATGATTGACCACTGATGTCGTGATGCTTAATCAGGGCCTGATCCGTATACCGGGTCACCGTACCGTCCAACAACTGGGTCATAGCCTCTTTTAAGTTTGTATGATCTGCAATGGTTTCAAATATCTCCTCACATTGAGCCGGTTGTTGAACACCTACTGGAATAAAACTACCATCCTGATTTTTATAATGTTCCGGATTCAATATTTGAAAATGCTGCAGAGGCCAATCATGATTCCCCCCGGAAATTTCCATCAAACGGGACCGAACCAGGCTCGCTTCAGACTTTGAGATCAAACTTCGAGCGACTGTATAACCATCATTCCTGTATTCCTCTACTTGTTTGTCTTTTAGGATCATGATATTTCCTTACCTACATCCTCAGTTTAGATTATATTTCGCGTCGAAAAAACAATATCATTCGCCTGTCGATAGAAAAATGCAACAGATCTATTTCATCTAGTAACTCAGGAATCCACCATCTACGAGCCAAGTTGCTCCCGTGACAAAACTGGCTTCTTCGCTTGCCAGAAATACCGCGACATGACCGATCTCGCTGGCTTCTCCTCTACGTCCTAAAGGGGTATGACGGAAGAATTGGCCACTCGCCCCCCTTTCGACCGCCTTACCGACGACGTCTGCGCTTTGGTCCGTATATATATCTCCAGGTGCTATATTATTAACTCGGATTTGATGACCCGCAAGTTCGATTGCTGCGGTTTTAGTCAAACCATCCATCCCCGCCTTACTGGCACAATAGGGTGCGGCCCCTTCCTGAGCTGCATATTGTGCAACGGAAGAAATGTTAATGATACTCCCCCCGCTGCCCTGGGCAATCATTTGGCGTGCGGTTTCCTGGGTGCTGATAAATGCCCCGGTAAGATTAATATCAAGCACACGACGCCAGTGCTCATCCGTTTCATCCATAAACGGCCTGCACTCCGCAGCTTCACCAGTTAAGGCGGCATTGTTAACCATCACATCCACTGCACCAAAAGCGTCGACGGTCTCTTTAATAAGATAAACCACCTGATCTCTTTGACTTACATCGCAGCGCCTGGCCTGGGCATTAAACCCTTCTGCTCTGAACCTGGCAGCGACTTGTTCGGCAATATGTTCCCGTCTCTGGGCAATCATGACAGATGCACCGGACTCAAGACAACACTGGGTGATGCCCAGTCCTATGCCTGTACCACCACCTGTAATGATGACCCGCTTATCTTTTAATCTCTTATCCATAAATTTTCGTCGGAGTATGTTTTTATTTTGATACAAAAATCTTTATCTGTTCGTGGATAGGCCTGGCAACAGATGAGATTACGATGGGCCTTATACTTTCCCTGATACTTTCAAATCATCATTCAAATTACTCTGGTAGGCCTGAACCTCATCCCTATTTTCTTGAGCTCTGATCGAATAATAAATAAAACCAAGGGCCTGCCGATGACGATTACTTGGATTCCCATCTGCCCGGTGAACCATGAGACAATGATGCGTGATCAGGTCGCCGGGATCGGCAATAACCTTAACTTCATTCTGCGCATCCCTTTTGCTATATTCGTTTAGTCCCTGAGAAAAACCAAGTGTGTTTGTACGCTGGTGCTGCCGAATGCCTTTTTTATGTGCGCCTCTAATATACCTTAAACATCCATTTTCTTCGGTCACTTCATCCAGGGCAAGCCACATGGTTATTGCTTCTTTTGGTTCAATTTTAAAGTAATATCCGTCCTGATGAACCGGTGTGGGTTTACCAATACCTGGTGGTTTATTGAAGTACTGCATATTCTTTGGGATAACATCGCCATCCAGTAGTAATTCAGCAAGTGTCCGGAGCGGGCTTTCGAAAAAAAGGGTCTCAAAAAATCGATCATACACATGCATCATCTGAAGTTGTTTAAGCGTGGTGGTATCTCCGGGCACTTCATAATACACCTGTTCTCTTGGCATAGTGGGCAGGATGAATTTTATATATCTACTCACATTGAGGCGGATCTCCTCAGTCCGAGCCGCATCAAAAAACTCACGTAATACAACAAAACCATCCTCGTCAAAGGTATCTTTGCTTAGCTGGCTATACACAAATATGATGTCCTTTTCGACCTAAATTAAACGAATTCTTGCATAGTGGATCTCATTCGAATTTAAGATTGTTCCATACAAATCGATACCCTCAGACGCGTCTGACCCATTACGTGCGGTAGTCGTTAAAAAATTAACCAACGGTTTTTTTAAGGATATTTTCATCGGGGAAGCCCCAGCCCAAGGTGAAACTTGCATGATAAATACATAACCACCACCGCTATATATGACAAATATCCGCCCCTGCTTATCGATATGAAAACCAGCAGCCGTATAGAAAATACTACTATCCGATTCCATATTTTCATCTTTTATATATGTAGACAGGGTATGTGATTGAACGGGTTTTCCATCTTTCAAAACTCGGTATTCAAGGGTGTTAACAATAGGTAGGCCTTGAAAATATATCTCACGCATGGATTCATGCCAGATATTTTTTGTGGTATATAGAAGGTGGACATAACCTTCTATATCAACAAATAGATCAAAATTTCTTATATATCCCGCTGTTTCCTCGTAGGAGGCTATTTCAACGGCAGAGCTAAAAGGAGTGGTCCGTATATCTGGTGTCCATGTATAGAAAAGACGTCTAAAATCATAATCCCAATCTCGTCCAGTTTTTGCCTTTTTAAAAGCTTTCCAATCCTGGTTTGTCTCGATAACATCTCCGATAGCCAAGATGTGGGCTGCACCATTTTTTAATCCGACCTGGGGATAACACGCACGTATCGGGAAGCTAAAGAAGCCATGGTTTTCAAAAACTTCCCCGCCCTCGGTAAGACTCCACGCATATCCATGATGAGCATCTATGTTGAGTAGTAAGAGGTCATTTTGATCATAATCAACACCAAGCCCCCGATAGGAATGTTCGGAGAATTGGGGACTTGGTTTATCCGAAATAGGCATCAAAGCGGTATAAGTCGTAGAGTCGCACTTAGAAAATAAATCTAAGAGGTGAGGGTTGCATGCCCCTCCCCGTGAAGCAGAATTCCTGTCTATGAGCGGATTTACAGATAATAAAATCTTATTACCCTTCAATCTCGCGAGTGGGCAGGGTTCGCGCTCATCATGATGTTCGCCCTCAAGGACCTTTGACCAGATCGCTTCATCACGCTGCCAGATTGTCCAGCGAGAATTGCACAAGCGGTCTAAGGACAGGTCTGGTTCAAGTAGGCTCACATAAAGGAGGTGGCCATGACGAACAATACCGGGTGAACCATAACACCATAATGGACCGGCACCATTATTCGCCGGTACCACAGACGTAATCATCTCTTCTACTTCGATATGAGCTGTAAAGGATTCTGGGGCCATGCTCACCCTATCTGATTCAGCCCTTTTCCCTGGAAGAAATCATCTTCCAAAATGTTGTCTGAACCAATCGAACGCACGCTCTTGGATATCCACATCATAACAGTGAGGTTTCGAGGGATGGTAAAATCTAAATTGATCAGGACAGCCAGCCCATTCAAATCCTTTCTGGATCTGGCGAACAGCTTCCACTTGGGCTTCTGGTGGGAAAAGGTGGTCTTCGGAACCTACAATTAACATACTTGCCCGTGGAACGGATAGGATGGTTAAATCCGGAACATCCATTCGATTCCAAACGCCGGGTAACAGACAGCAGGTCCCTATGGCCCCTGCCACATTGTAGATCTGTTGATAATCTCCCGTTGTCATCCAACCGACGCTGACGGATGCTGTAATTCTTGTATCCAGTGCAGCCAGAAAGTGTGATCTCCATCCCCCACCTGATAGCCCGGTACAACCAATACGTGTGCCATCAACTTCGGACCGTGATAGTAAATAGTCGATAGACCGGCTATCGTCCCAATAATTAAGTCCCATCCAGGTTGTACCAGCCCAGTTAAGTTGTCGTACCCCCAAATAAAACTGGGCTTTCACGGTTTTATCGATCTCATTGAATTCGTCCAGGATTAGCATCATCGGGTCGTAGGACTCTGGTATACCGTTAACACCACGGGGTGCGCGGTCTCCAAAGTGATGGGCATCGATTACGAGGACCGCATACCCTTGTTTCACGTATTCATCTGCCAAATATTTACCACCATAGAAAAATATGCGGTGTTCAGCCAATTTCTCATGGTCGCGTCCAATATCTACCATCCGTTCTTTACCAAACAATATAGGGCCACCCGAATCGTGTAAAACGGCAATACCAGGCACAGGTTGCTGCAATCCTTTAGGATAGAGAAAATACCCGCTCACTCTGTTCCAGGGTGTCGTATTAAACATGACATATTCGCGGATATATGTCTCATTTTCTTCACGATCCAATATTTCTGCTTGAAGATCGAGTGGGCCAGGATCATAATGGAGCCCTGCATTTAGGCATTGCCTTGCCTCAGCTTCCCATTGATCAAATGGACGCCCCGGATGGGCATTACGCCATATTTCTGCATTTAAATCCAGCGGCCGATGTTCTCGGATCTGACGAATCATATGTTCAAGGCTACCATAATTCGCTATGGGGTCCCTGGACATGATCCGTTGATCATGGGGTATACGCATTAAGCCCTCTGCATTTGGTTTCGTTCATCAAGAAGTAATTTTATCCAGTGTTTTATATAGAATCCATGATCATGCCATGTACGTCCACTTATGAGATTCCCATCAATCACACAGGGTTCATTCACAAAAGTGCCCCCACAAATTTCAAGATCGAATTGGCATTTGGGTACCGTGGCCATCCGTCGCCCTCGGACCACATCAGCTCTTGCTGGAATTTCCACCCCATGACACACAGACGCAATGGGCTTGTTGTGTTCGAAAAACCATTTTGTAATTCGGATGAGATCCGGATCATCTCGAATGTACTCAGGTGCTCTCCCACCTGAAAAAAACACGCCAGCATACTCCTCAGGTTGAATATCCCGAAATGCAAGGTCCGATTCCAGGGTGTAACCCGCTGTCTCTTGCGTAATGTCCCATCCTGGAGGGACTTCATGTAAAACGGTGTGGTATCTGCGTTTTTCCGGTCCGGCAACGACCGGCGTAAATCCATCTTCCTGTACTCTGAATATCGGGTAAAAGGTATCCAGCGTCTCCGTAGCCTCACCAATAATTATTAAGACCTTTGAAACTTGAAGTGACATAATTATGACCTGCTTTCATCTATGAGATCTCGGAGGTTCTGTAGACTTCGTTTAACCATTCTACTCGTACTCCTTTCGATTATACCCAAATCAGGACCTTCGTGGTTCGGATCAGAATAAACCCTTAGAGTAACGTGTAAATAATTATCTTCGACTGACTTAATTTCCCAATTAATACTCAGATCGCTAATGGTAACCAATGATGGATTTGAAGGGATATTTACACCTTCTAAATCCGGTTCCTCCTGTGGGTTGATATCCGTCAAATTAAATATAAGTTTCCCCGAGGCTATATCCTCAATCAAATTTACTTTTAGCACCATCTCCCGATGTTTGGGTTTAGGCACCATAAATAGATACCAGGGCAATTTGGGTGAATTATAAATAAAATAGACATAGCCTGTAGTTTGGTTGGCATTGGATCGTAAGATTTTACTCTCTTTACATTGATCCATCCAACGGAGGCACGAATCATTATCTGTCAATATAGATTTAACCGATGCTAAGGAAGTTTGCAGGTAAACTTCACCGGTAAAAGTATGGTATTTTTTCCCATCTTCTTTTTGACTGGTGATGCGAATTTCATTACTGAATTTATCCCTGGTTAAAAGTTGCTGTGAAGGTGAAATGAGACCAACTATAATCAAAGATAGAACAATAAAAAACAGGTAGGGACGATTCATGGGATGGACCAATAAGGCGCCAGGTTTAAAGTTAGATGAATAGGATTTAAAATATAAAAATAATAGAAATAAATAAACTTAAAAAACCTACAGCAAATATACGTGGGGATCTATCAATAACATAGTGACATATGGCGTAACTGACGATGAGGGAAAGGATGGATATAAAAATCCATTTTGCGATACCTGGCCATGCGAAGCCTAACATGAGCCATTGTAACATGACCACAAATATCAAATGGATAAGGTATACGTTAAAAGAATATCCTGATAATAACCGCCCAAGGGTAGAGGTTTTATTCCAATGACGACGGGCGAGCGAAAGAATGACAACTAAACTTGTCACGCAAAGAAGGGACCTGGCGATGGAATAAATGCCCAACCAAAGCAGGGTAGGGTCATTCATCAGTATATCAATGGAGAGTAAATATAATGCGGCAAGTAGCCCGCACGAAATAATCCATACCCAGGGTCTTTCTATGAAACTGTGATCATTCTGAAACCACTGATTTAAAAAAGCGAATATACCCAGAAGAAAGCTGAAAAAATATATGAAAAATCGGGTGGGCTGAAATTGAAGCAGATGTCCAATTGAGACCCAGGGGTCATAATAGTTTGAATAGGTATAAATATAAAAATGGGCTACATACACACTGATTGCCATAAAAAAGGCCATCAAACTCAAGATAAGCCTTGGAGAAATATTCTTTATACGACGGGTTAAGTCCATTGGACGTACTTTGCAATAATCGATCGCTTTATTCAATCCACAGGCCAGACACACAAAACAAAAGAAAGACATGAGGAGAGAGATAAACCAAACATGATATTGATTGAAGTGACTCATTATCTTTGGTTGATCCGATGGAAGCATATCCATCGTACTGATATATCCGGTCTTAAATCGGATGGTATCGAGCATATATTGAATCCAGAAATCCCCATAACTTCCGGTTACCCAATCATGATTTCGTGTATACTGGAATAGATAGGAAAACACAGGATTTACAAGAAGAACGATGATCAGCCAGACGAGACCAAGCCGAATAAGATTAGAGTGAAGAAAGGATAAAACCCCTCTCCTCTTTATAGATGATATCACAAAAAATCCTGATACGAAAAATAGGACAGGTACGGTAAAAATTTCTCCTATAGCGAGTAATATATCAAAAATTACACTCTGGTTGGAGTCTATTACCGGCCACCATGGTATGATGTGACTATACCCTATCGCCGTGTGCCCCAACACGACGAAGACGATCATGAGATAACGCAAATTATCAAAGAAATATAGGCGTTGTGTATTCCCTAGGGACACCACAAACCTCGCTTATTCATCTATCTAACTTTCCAATTTTTTTCTGGATTTAATCGATTCAAACACTTCATGATATTGTTTACTGAGCGTGCGCATACCCACATCCCACCAGGTGAAATACAGGGCATAATTACAATTTACATGTCGATGATGAAGATTATGATGTGTTGAGGTGATATACCATCTTGTTAATTTATTTGTCGTAAACCCTTTTGGAAAAAATTCATAGCCTATATGCAGCACAAGGGTATCAATGGCAATCATGTAAAAAAATGCAAATAAATAGATGCCTTCATACATGGGAACAGTGAATGCAAGTAATGGGAATATACCCCCTTGAATGACCGCTTCAATAGGATGAAACGAATAGGCTGCCCAAGGTGAAGGGTTGGTTGACTTGTGGTGCACCTTATGGACGGTTTTAAAAATCTCTGGGTGATGCATGATTCGATGTGTCCAGTAGAAATAGGCATCGTGAGCGACGAGAATAAAAATAATACTGAGTACAAAATAGGGCCACCCCAAAGCATCAATAGGGGTATACATTCTGGTATGTCCATTTATAAGCGCCCATAAGGTTAAAGAGGCCATCGTTGAGAAAATGAAGACTGTGGATAATCCATATTTTATTTCATACCAGACTCTTTTGATTTCCGGCAGTGTCTTCTGTATGAGCAAATGCTGCCAGCGACTTTGTTTCCACTGCCAAAAAATGAAATATCCGACGCCGGCAGCCCCAGCATATGCGATTAAATCATAACCAAGTACTATACCCCATAAACTCCACCAATTAAAGCTAACATCCATCATACTCATATATTTATACATCCCAACTTAGCCTAAGAAATGTTTATTGCCGAAATGGCGGTGATTGGCTACACACAAGATATAAACTACCCCCATTTAATCAATCAAAAACTAGTTCGGATAGCCAGCCTTCCACTCTCTATTTTTAATATTCCGATTACCATCCGGTTCAAGTATTAAGATCATAAGATGAATAGGTATGAATATCTAAAAATGCTTGATTACATGGATGTATAAGGGTTATATTACCTCTTCTTTAAGAAATTCTGAAGATTGGATAAGGTTATTATTTAAAATACCTCTGATATATTCCGACTCCGAGTGTAATAAAAGGTTAAGATGCCAAGAAAGAAGAAACTGCCTTCTAAGGAACCCATTGCCATAATTGGTATGGGATGTCGTTTCCCTGGAGGTGCGGATCAGCCAGAGGCATTCTGGGAGATATTGAAAAACGGCACGGACGCGATGATAGATGTGCCTGGCGACCGCTGGGATTGGCGTCGCTTCTATGATCCAAACCCGGAAAAGCCTGGAAAAATGTATGTGCGACAGGCTGGTTTTCTCAAGGAGTCCATCCCGGATTTCGATTCTTCTTTCTTTGGTATCTCACCTCGCGAGTCTGAGCGAATCGATCCTCAACAGAGGCTATTGTTAGAAGTGACGTACGAAGCGCTCGAAGATGCCGGTTTACAGGTAGAATCGTTACAGGGATCGGATACCGGTGTTTACATAGGATGTTTCAATTTAGATAATACCCTATCCCAATTAGAGGCATTAAACCGACATTGGATCAATTCTAATACCTCGACCAGCGGATCGATGACCTTACTCTCAAATCGTATTTCTCACGTATTCGATTTTCGTGGTCCGAGTGTATCTATGGACACCGCCTGTTCAGCCTCCCTTGTGGCTTTACACTATGCCTGTCAGGGGTTACTCAACGGCGATTGTTCTCTTGCCGTAACGGGTGGTGCCAACGTCATCTTGCGTCCTGAATTTTTTATCGCATTGAGTAAAGCAAAATTCCTCGCACCGGACGGAAGATGCAAAACGTTTGATGCAAGGGCAGATGGGTATGGCAGAGGGGAGGGCGCTGGGGCCGTGATACTGAAAAGGCTCTCACAAGCCCTCGAAGATGGCGATCCGATTTATGCCCTCGTTCGCGGAACAGGTGTAAATCAAGATGGTCATACCCCTGGTATATTTTTACCCAATGGCAAATCTCAGGAATTGCTCTTAAATCAAGTATATAAAAAGGCTAAGGTTGATCCCAGTACGGTACAATATGTAGAAGCCCATGGTACCGGTACGTTAGCAGGTGATACGATTGAGGCTGGGGCCATCGGCAGGGTGATGGGTAAGGGACGTCCAACAGACCGCCCCTGTATTATCGGATCCGTTAAAACCAATATTGGACATCTGGAAGCAGCTGCCGGCATTGCGGGTGTAATAAAAACAACTCTTTGTCTACGACGCAAAGCCATTCCACCACATTTACATTTTGAAACCCCTAATCCTGACATCCCTTTTGATGAGCTCGGTTTGCATGTACCCGGAAAGCTAGAAGCCTGGCCGACCTATGAAACAACACGTGTCGCCGGTGTCAATTCCTTCGGATATGGTGGTACGAATGCCCATGCAATCCTTGAAGCATATGAACCAGATCCCGTTTCTATCCCCCTTTCTTTACCGGTAAATGGCGTCGTCTCAGATAAAAAGGAGGATACTGCGGATTGTATAGACCGACCTGTCGTTATTCCCTTATCGGCTCGGAGTAAGGATGCCCTTATCTCAGTCGCTTCCTCCTTTAATACATTTTTACGGGAAGGCAACGTTGCGCTGGGTGATCTCTATTTATCGGTCACAGAGAAAAGGTCTCATCATCCCTATCGGCTTGCAATGATCACATCATCAACACAGGACATCAGGCAGCAGTTACAACAATTTACCCTGGATGATGCACCTCCCACTCTATTTTCAGATAGGGTTGTCCCTCAAAATGTACAAAATCCGGTTTTTGTATTTACGGGCATGGGGCCACAATGGTGGGCTATGGGCCATGAACTTCTTTTGACAGAGCCTGTTTTTAAAGAGGCCGTAGATCGGTTTGATACCGTCTTCAAGACCCTGTCCGGGTGGTCATTGCTGGATGAATGGCAAAAGGAAGAATCGATATCAAGAATGGACAGGCCAGATGTGGCACAGCCAGCAAACTTTGCACTCCAACTTGGTCTTAGCGACCTATGGCAATCCTGGGGTATCAAGCCAGGGGCGGTTGTTGGCCATAGTGTTGGTGAAGTCACCGCAGCCTATGTGGCTGGTGTATTAAGTTTGGAAGAGGCTGTTCTGGTCAGCTATCACCGCAGTCGACTCCAACAGACGAGGTACGGTCAAGGCCGAATGCTTGCCACTGGTCTGTCAGAAGATCAGGCCTTAGATCTGGTACAGGATCTGGACGGACTGATATCCATTGCTAGCGTGAACAGCCATGCCTCTGTTGTCCTCGCTGGCGACGCTGTTACATTGGAAGAAATAGCCGGGCACCTGGAAAAGGAAGATATTTTTCAGCGTTTTTTAAAAACAGGAGTCGCTTACCACAGTTACCAGATGGACCCACTGGAATCTGAATTGTTATCCGTGTTGGATAAATTGCGACCACGAAAACCCAAAATACCCCTTTATTCTACCGTCACGGGCAAGCAAATTAAAACAATCGCTTATAATGCATCTTATTGGTGGAAAAATGTTCGACATTCCGTCCAGCTTGCTGGCGCGCTCGGCCACTTAATTAAAGATGGATTCGATGCCTATCTGGAAATTGGGCCTCATCCCGTTTTAAGCCCCTACATTCGCCAGGAACTATTCGCTCATCAAATGGAAGGCCGAATTTACAGTTCTTTACACCTCAAGAAACCAGACCGATTTGCCTTATCAGAAACCATATGTCAAATGTATTGTCATGGTGCTTCTATTAACTGGGCTAATCTGGGCGTGGAAAGGGGTACCTATGTAAAATTACCGACCTATCCCTGGCAGCGAGAATCCCGCTTTTTTGAGTCTGAACCCGCTCAAGAAAAAAGGGTGGGGCCAACACATCCTTTACTGGGAAAGAAATTACAGGTTAACGGACACATTTCTGAAATCGAAGTTAACCCACAATATCTCCCCTACCTCAATGATCACCAAATCGATGAGACGGTGGTCTTTCCGGCATCGGGTTACATTGAAATTGGCCTTGCTCTTGAGCATGATTTATTAGGTGACCGACCAACACGCCTGGAAGATATTAAATTTCTTCGGGCGCTTATTCTAGAAGATCAAGCAACCCACATACTGCAGGTTGAAGTCCATGAACATGATAAGACCTTTACCATCTCAAGCACGACTGAGGGCGATAGATCTCATTGGACGACGCACAGTACCGGCCGAATGGTTCAAGGGGAAATGGGGTTAGGTATCCCTTCATTTGATATCGAGGCGCTTAGACAAAGATGTCCTAATGAGTTGAACGTTGATGAACAATATCAGGAGTTGCATGATCGGGGGCATCACTACGGTCCCGAGTTTAAACGCGCTTTGCACATGTGGCAGGGAGAAAATGAATCGATCGCCCTGTTAAAAGGCCACGAGGATGAAAACGAATACCAAATCCATCCAACCGTTGTGGATTCTGCTTTTCACGTTCTACTCGCGTCTGTGGACAAAAAAATAGCATTAGATATGTTTTTGCCGGTCAAGATAGACCGTGTTGATTTTTATAAATCCATAGCGACCAATGTCTGGGGATACTGTAAACTGATTTCTCAGACTACCGATGTAATCATCGGGGATATTACCCTTGGTGATGAGAATGGAAATATCTGTCTGGCTATTAAAGGGATACGGCTTCAAGCGCTTCTGTCCACAAGACAGGCCAATCACGAACAGATAGAACAATGTCTTTACAATTATGAATGGCGTCCAGAGGATCTATCTTCCCTGATAGGGCGTGGTGAAATCACCGACCAAAGATCGTTGTGGCTTACGACAGGCCAATGGCTTGTTTTTGTCGATGATCAAGGGGTCGGAGATACAGCGGCAGATATTCTGGAATCTACCGGATTACAATGTATTCGTATAGTAAAAGGTGAAAGCTATCAAACACTTTCACCAAAACGCATACAACTCAATCCAATCCAAGTAGAAGATCTTACTCACTTGATGAGTCTTACTGATGCCGAGTTGTTACGGGGCATTGCCTATTTCTGGCCATTGGATAATTCAGAAGTAGGGGCTGGTTCTTCTTCAAGTTCCCAGGATTGCCTCGTCATTACATCATTGATAAAATCGCTCAATCGGGATATACAATCCTTTCGTTTTGCCCTCATAACTCAGAATGCACAGCCCGTTTACCGTGAAGATCCCATACGCCTTCCCTCAACTCCTCTCTGGGGCTTAGGGCGGGTGGTCATGACAGAGCACCCTGAATTAAGCTGCTGTTTGATCGATATAGACCAATCAATTTTGCGTCATGACGAATGGTCTGCTCTTCTGTTAGGCGATCATAGGGAAGACGAAGTTGCATTTCGTCAAGGGGATCTCTTTGTCCATCGACTTGCCCGTGTCCGTACCGAAGCTTTATCTGAATCTCAATTTTCGGTAACAAATTCACATCTACCGGATTCAATCCACGACACAGCGATTCACAGCATATCAGCCAACGGGGTAACACCCAAAAGCAATGGCGTCGCTGTAGCCCGCAAAACTGATGTGTCTGTCGAATTAGAGGTTGGACAGGCAGGGGTCATAGATAGCCTGCGTTACAGATCAATCCAACGGCGTGCGCCGGGTCCTAGAGAAGTGGAGATTCAAGTTCATTCCGTGGCGTTAAACTTTAAAGATATTATGAAAGTCATGGGGTTGATCTCTGAATCTATTTTGCAAGGGACGTTTTTTGGGGATACGCTTGGGATGGAATGCTCAGGAAAAATTACAAAGGTTGGATCAGGTGTTAAGGATTTTTCAGTGGGCGATGAAGTCCTTGTCGCCACTGGTGATGGCTGTTTTAAATCCTATATTACCATTGCGATAGACGAAGCCTTCATTGTACCCAGGCCAGTAACATTATCTATGGAAGAATCCCCGATTCTGGTCCCTTATCTTACCGTATTTTACAGCCTTCACCACGTGGCAAAATTAAAGGCCGGAGAACGAATCCTCATACATTCTGCCACTGGCGGTGTTGGGCTCGCGGCAATTAATTATGCGAAGTCCATTGGGGCAGAGATATTTGCCACCGCAGGATCACCCGATAAAAGGGCATACCTGAAAAACCTTGGCATCGAGTATGTCATGGATTCCCGTTCATTAAAATTCGCAGATGATATTCTGGAGTGGACAAATGGACAGGGGGTTGATGTGGTTCTGAATTCCCTATTTGGTGAAGCCCTCATAAAAAGTTTCGAAGTCCTTGCCCCATATGGACGTTTTGTTGAAATCGGCAAACGTGACATTGATGACAATAATGGGTTGCCTATGCGTGCTTTTAATCGGAATCTATCCTTCACGGCGGTAGACTTAGATCGCATTGTTGTCGAGCAAAGAGCGCTGTCAGCCGATATGTTATCGAAGGTGTACGCGGGCTGGGAAGACGGTACATATAAACCATTACCAACCAAAGTTTTTTCAGGACCTGATGTGGCAGAAGCTTTTCGTTTTTTGGGTCAGGCTAAACATATTGGTAAAGTGATTGTTCAGATGCAGGCTATACCCAAAGGACTTACACCTTTACCCTTAAAAGGTGTGAAAATATCGTCGGAAGGGACCTACTTAGTAACAGGTGGGTTTGGTGGGTTTGGGATGGCAACAGCCCAATGGTTGGTTGATAAAGGCGCACGTCATCTGGTCCTCGCAAGTAGAAGCGGTCCCGTGACGGAGTCATCTGAATCGTTGATTCGGGACTTAAAAGAAACCGGTGCCAATATAGAGGTTGCCCTTGTAGATGTGTCAAATGACAGGCAAGTTCAACGATTGGTTAAGAAAATCCAGAAAACCATGCCACCGTTAAAAGGGGTTCTTCATGCCGCCGGCGTAATTGCAGATCATCGATTGACCGACCTGGATCAAGAAGCATTTGAAACGGTGATGGCCCCCAAAATTTCTGGTGCGTGGAATTTACACATAGCGACGGCTTCACTTTCCTTAGACTATTTTATTCTTTACTCTTCTATATCGGCTCTCGTTGGGAATATTGGCCAGGGCAACTATGCTGCCGCCAATGCATTTTTAGACGGTCTGGCCTATTATCGCCGCTCAATTGGATTGCCAGCAACAAGTCTTAACTGGGGTGCGATAAAAGGTGTTGGCATGGCTGCCCGTGAACCCGCCGTTTTAGAATTTATGGACCGAATGGGCATAAAGGCGTTTACAACAGATCGCGCTTTGGCGGGATTAGACCGTGTTCTGGAACCAAATCCATTACAGGTGGGTATCATAGACATGGATTGGGCTCAATGGGGTCAAATGCAACAATCTCTGGCTATTTCACCCAGGTTTCATGATCTGGCAGCTTCGCAGGCGATTGGTCAATTAGACGACGAAGTCACCCATCTGCTCTCTGTTCTCGGACAACTTGATGAAACAAATCGACTGATCGTAATGGAAAAAATGGTCGCCAAGCAAGTGGCTCGTGTTTTACGAATACCACACGCCAAATTAGATATCCAACAACCTCTACTTGATATGGGGATGGATTCATTAACAGGTTTTGAATTACTTACCGTAATAAAATCGGTATTTGGCGTCGAAATTTCTCCGATGGAACTCATGCGGGGTATCTCTGTAATGCAATTGGTACGAAATCTCTATGGAAAATTAAACTTCCCCGAATCTAATTCTATTGAAAATTCATCGGAAGAAAACCTGGAAGCTGTGGAAGCCGTGTTGGACAGTATGATGCCGGCGAATGTAACAGATTAATGTCGTGTGTTCTAAGGTAAACATGATGCCCCCACCACCTGATGTTCCCCCAAAATCAGACACTGACAAACGCCGTTCGGTTAAGGATGCCTTTGCGAATCGATTTGGATTTAAAAAGAAAGTGCATCCTGAATTGAATATTCCCTCTAAATATTACCATTTCGATCAATACCCCGAATATCAGGAATTGAAACAAAAGCAGGATATCGCCAAAAAACTTGGCATTAGAAATCCGTTTTTTGCTGTACATGAACAGATCTCCACCGAAAAGACGGTCATCGAGGGTAGGCTGTGTGATAATTATGCCGGATACAATTACTTGGGGATGTCCGGCGATCCCAAAGTATCACAAGCTGCTAAAGAAGCCATAGATCAGTATGGCACCTCTGTTTCTTCAAGCAGAATCCAATCGGGGGGTATCCCCCTGCATAGTGACCTTGAAACTACGATCGCCGATATGATCGGGGTAGATGATTGCCATGTGTTTGTGGCAGGTTTCAGTACCAATGTCACAACCATAGGACATTTGTTTGGACCCAAGGATTTAATTTTTTATGACGCCCTTTCCCATAACAGTGTTATACAGGGATGTATATTATCAGGAGCCAGACGTATCCCATTTCCTCACAACGATTGGGCTGCCCTTGAGGTTATGTTATCCGCTGAGCGGTCTGATTATCAAAGGGTGTTAATTGTGATTGAAGGGGTCTATGGGATGGATGGTGATATCCCTGATTTACCGGGCTTAATTGAATTAAAAAAGAAATTTAAAACATTTTTAATGATTGATGAAGCCCATTCCATGGGAACCATTGGGCCGCGAGGTTGTGGTATCAGTGATTATTTTGATATTGATCCCCACGATGTGGATATCTGGATGGGTACCCTGAGCAAGTCATTTGCCAGTTGTGGTGGATATATTGCTGGTCACTCCGCGCTCATAGAATACCTGAAATATACGGTGCCTGGTTCTGTATATAGTGTGGGACTTTCTCCTCCTGATACGGCCTCTGCTCTGGCTGCCATTCGACTCATGCTTGCAGAACCGGAACGCGTAAAGAAATTACATGAAAATGCCCGTTTATTCTTAGAGTTGACTAAAAGCAATGGCTTAGATACAGGCCTCAGCCATGATTCCCCGGTAATCCCGATTATTATACGTAGCTCACTCCAAACTGTGAGATTCGGCCAGGCTTTGTTTGAAAAAAACATCATATGCCAACCCGTTCTTCCCCCTGGTGTTGAAGAAAATGCAACCCGCCTGCGATTTTTTGTTACGAGCCTCCACTCGGAAAATCAGATCAGAATTTCGGTGGCCACTCTTGCCGATATTATCAACAAAGCCTGATGCCCATCAAATTCCGATAAACCCGCTGTTGGTGTTTAACCAAATAGATTGATCCCCGATACATATCCACATTATGAATATAGATCTTATTACCGGCGCAACCGGGTTACTGGGTGGAAACCTTATACACACCCTGCTCAAAGAGGACCGTTCTGTAAGAGCACTTGTTCGACAATCAGCTGATCTTCAGGTCTTACAGCGCCTGCCTCAAGTAGAAATTGTCTATGGTGATATTACAGATCCGTCATCTCTCGATCAGGCCATGAGAGGAATAGAAAACGTATATCACTGTGCAGCCCTTACATCTCTGTGGAACGGAAGAGCAGATAAAATATGGGAAATAAACGTTAACGGGACGCACCATATCATTCAGGCCGCCATTCAGGCCAGGGTGAAGCGATTGATACATTGCTCTACCGTGGACGCTCTGGGTATATCGGAAACCAAAGTGCCAGCAAATGAGGAAACCGTATGGAATTGGGATCGGTTAGGCGTGGAAAACCCTTACGCCCGCTCAAAATTTGAAGCTCAAAAATTAGTCCTCGGTGCCGCCCAATCACAACTGGATGCTGTGATCGTGAATCCGACGACGATGTTCGGTGCCTATGATCTAAAGCCTTCCAGTGGCCAGATTATTCTATTAATTGCCGGAGGCAAACTCCCATTTTATCCCGTAGGGGGAGATAATTTTGTCAACGTCGAAGATGTGGCCAGTGGTATGGTTAAAGCTGCCCAATATGGGCAATCGGGGGCGTGTTATATTCTGGGTCATGAAAATGTAACCTACAAAGACATTTTTGACCGGATTGCCACGCAATTAAATGTATCCCCACCTCGGGTAAAGATCCCTTATCAAATTTCCAGAATCGGTGGTTGGTTTGGTGATATTATGGGGCATGTTACGGGTGTTGAACAAACAATAAATACCAACACCGTACAACTGGGTGCCCTGGATCACTACTATTGTTCTAAAAAGGCAGTCAAGGAGCTTGGCCTTACACAATCACCTGTAGATAAGGCCATTGAACATGCTATTCAATGGTTTATAGAAGTTGGGAAAATAAAAGGGGCAATTTGCAGGAATTTATAAACCAGGGCGTGATACAATTTGGATTTTGTGGAAACCGATGACACCATTAGACCAGAGACAAACACCAAACCATTAAGCATCGATGAACAGATGAATATTTGTAGAATGAGACATTATGACTTGTTTGCGCTTATAGTCCTGACGGTTTTAGGCTTGATAATGGTCGTATATTATGGCGCTCCCATCCGCATTCAACCTGCGAGTTTACTTTTGTCGGGAGTTTTTTTTACATCGACGGTCCCATCGATTTTGTTTCTCCGTTGGTTGAGATTGGGCCGGCAGATACATGTTCTAAAGGAAATATTAAATATCTGTCGGGATTGGTTTCCATTTAGTGTTCTTCTTTTCCTTTATGAAAACTTATCCCTGTATACCGGATACATTCAACCGGGTGCATATGATGCTTTTCTTGCAGAAATAGAAATCATAATATGGTCTGTCCAACCGACGATCTGGATTGAATCCTATATAAATCATATTATGGTTGATTTTATGTCTTTAGCATACGCACTGCATTTTCCATTGCCAAGCGCCCTTGCCATCGCATTGTATGTCTATACTAAACGGTCCTATTTTCGAGAATTTGCTACCGCCATAATTATCTGTAATATGGTAGGGTTTATCTTGTACTTAGTTATTCCAGCAGGACCACCCAGATTCTACCTCGAACAATTGTATAGCGTGACTCAATTACCTAGTTATACTGGTTTATATACCTGGTCTGAACTATTATGGGATGACAACAATCCTGTGCTTGCTCAATCTTCTTTTCCGAGTTTACATGTGGCATTTTCAACCGTGGCCATGATCTTTGCCTATCGACGCGATCACTGGCCGAGGGTGTGGTGGGTTCTCGGTCCTCTCGTCACAAGTATGGCCCTTTGTTTATGGATATCTACAATTTATCTTAGACACCACTGGACCATGGATATTTTCTCAGGTCTTATTCTTGGATTATTAAGTGTTATAACTGCTCGATACCTAACAAAAAGAACTGGTGGTGGCCCCTTATGAGATTCATAATAGACGGTAAGATACGTGTTTTGACAAAGGTGTTATTTGGTATCTATTTATTCGGTGTATCCAGTGGTAATATTTATGCACAGGATAATGGAACTCCACCCGGGATAAAAGAGCTTCATCAGACTCAAGATAAGGTTTCATCAGATATTCCCCTCGACGATCCAGTATATCAAAAGATCAATCAACTATCTGCGCTTAACGGGCTCGATTCTTTTTACAGTGGAGAACGTCCCATATCACGGCAACGCGTCAGTAATTTTATTTCAAAATTACAATCTATCCCACTTTCGGAGAGAGAAAATAACAAAAAATTTATCTTAAGCCATTTGGATGGTTGGGAACAAAACTACATAAACCGGGAGGCTGAACGTCGCTTTCAACTCAGATCACTTAACATCCATTATTTATGGCTCGATCAACCTGCACGTCCGATCACGGAAACAAGTGCCGTGCTAATTCCTTTTTTAAATAACAGGTCTGGTCGGTCATTCGATCCTAAACACAATATTGCAATAGAGGGATCTGCGGATTACAGAATATCATCAAATGTAGTTCTAGGCGGAACAGTCAGAGGACGTTTAGGGACGAATACTGGGATAGAAGGAGATAGGGCATTACAAAATATATATATAAAATTCCGTTTGAATAGAATCGACGTTCAAATAGGCCGTAATAGTTTGAACTGGGGACATGGATTTTCAGGATCTTTGGGATTGAGTAACAATGCGAAACCTTTCGAATCTATCAAAGTTTCTAATGGAAATCCATTCACCCTCCCTTGGTATTTAAAATATCTCGGTCCGATCAAAGGGCAGGTATTTCTTGCTCGTTTGGATAAAGATCGCCTGGACTTCGCGCATCCATACCTTTTTAGTTTACACGTGGAATCCAAACCAACATCTTGGCTTGAAATTGGCGGATATAGATGGATGATGCTAAGTGGAGCCGGATCAAAATCATCTGGATTCGATGAATTCCTAACAGATCTGTTCTTGTACAGGGTAGGAGATTTTCAAAACCGAAGTGGTATAAATAATGCTGGGGGTTTGGATATTAAAATTCGATTGCCGTTTTTTAATGGGATGTTTCTTTATACAGACACCTATTGGGAAGATGTAGGCAGAGCAGCTAAAAATGGTCCTTTATCTTTCATTCATTTTCCTTTTCAACCGCAAAGATTCAGTAAAGAGAATGCTAATAAAGTCGGTATCTCCATTCCCAATTTACTTTCCCATGGTAGGTTAAGTCTCGATCTTGAACAAATTGTTACCGCAAATATAATATATCGTCACGGCATTTACACCTCAGGATTTACCCATGAAGAACGGTTGATGGGCCATGACTTAGGCCCCGATGGCCATGCAGGCTATCTCAAACTAAGCAGTCAACTGACCTCCAATTTTCGCTTAACTCTGTTTTCTGCCTTAGAAAGACGGGGTGACGAAGGACAAAATCCAGGTACGCTTCCTCTAATTCGAAGTACACCCGGTCACGCATTGGCAGAATGGCGATATCGCCTCATGCCCGGTTTTTTATGGCGCTTAAAGTTTAATCAGACTCTGACTGGACGATTGGGATACGAGCGGGTGAATGATTTTAACTATATACGCCATGACGACCGTGAAAATTTCATGGTCGAGTTTAAATTACAACAACAATTCTAATGTTTATTTCTCGATTATCTGTGCCAGAACGACCTTTTTATCAGGAAAAGTCTCCGATACTGATTTCGTTCCAAGATCGATAATCACGGGTTTAACCAGGGTCACCGAGAGTGGGGCCGTAGTAGGTTCACTTCGCGTCGGAAACACTGTAGAACCAATACTTTCGTCTACATAACCAAAGCCTATATCAGATTGCACGGCCACATTATAAGTCCCTGTGGGTAAACCCACAACGATCGTCGTATCGTTTAATGCACCCGATCCTTGAACTGAAGCTGTAGCTGTAACGCTGGGCGATTGAAACGTCATGAGATAGGAAAAGGTCGTGAATTGCGTTGTTGGTGGGGTGATATTCCAACCAACGCGAATACCAGCGACTTTGGCTCCCGTGGTGGTGGCGACCGAGTCGATACTAGCTGAAACTGAATTTGGTTTGGGAGCCTTGCGACCAATCGAACCGGAATGGAACGACGAGCCTCCTCCCACGAAAAAATTATACCGTTTCATAGTACCATATCCTGTCGGCGAAAAAGGGTCTCTTGACATTTCCACGGTATAAGTTCCTGCATTGATATTGAATATGCTATAAGATCCATCGAGACCTGTTGTGGCTGTGCGTGTAGAATCGCCACCTACCAGGCTTATGGTAAACCCTCCAGCGACTACGGTGGCCGGACTATTCAGCGAATTTAATAAAGCATCCTCCCAAACGATCAATTTACCAGAAACCGTGCCTGGAAAAACAAGACCAGCAGGCCCAGTATCACCTTTACAGCCAGAAAACATTATTATGCCCAATAGGACTCCGTACCTTGTTACCCACTGAAAAACGTTATGCATTGCGTCTCCTCATGTCGTAAAACGATTTGATTTACCAATTCTAATGCAAGTTTACCTTACGTCGTCGAAGATCCACTAAAAACCAAGTCCAAAGTAAATACGAACATCGTCAATATCTCTACCAGCAGGTAAGCCAAGATTCTCCCTGCTGCGTTGGGTGATTTTGGTTAATGGAAATGATGATTGAAAATAAGCGATCATAGGAATTCTGTAAAAGTTGAATACCTGCATGCGTAACTGTAGGCCTGCGCTGTGCAACATTCTGCTGGACTTTAACCCATTGGTCGTGAGCTTCTCGAAATTCCAAGCTCCGCCTCCTTCCCAGAATCCACTTAAATATAATCTATCCAGATATAAAAACAGGAATCTTTTATGTATCTCGGGAAATACGGGCATGGTGTACGCTGCACGCCAGGAAGCAACTTTGCTACCCGACAATGTAAAATAAGGATATCCACTCAGGGTCCCCTGGCCACCAAGGAAAATTCTCAAAGGCCAGTAAAATCCGCCCCCATTTACCGCTTCTCGTAATTGTTTATCCTGATATCTGATTACGCTTGACAACGTCAGGGTGTGCCGACGAAACGGCATTCTGATGTATTCCGTCCAAGAGATGCCCAATTCATTTAAATTAAGTCGGTTTCTTACAGGAACGAGGGTCGCAAATTGATTAGGCGGGGTTCGGATTGGTATGGTTTGACCGTCTACAATCCGTTCAGTAGGACTCAGTAGCGAGTCTGTCACCGTGCTTCCAACCCTTCTGTACCACAAGGCAAGATTCCTGCCACCCGATGGATTTATAGCACTATCGAGGGCGGGCCGAAGGGTTTGATAACTCCAGAAAAACAGGGTGGAGTTGCTTGTGAAAAACTTAGTGTCATCCAGGGTCCGACCAGATAGGGTGATCGTCGTGTCTATATCAGCAAGTAATTGAGACCCGACAAACACCTGTTGCCGGATCCTATCAGGACCACTGGTATCAAAGCCTTCCCTGTAGGTACGCCGGGCATGCTCGACAAGAATCGATTGCCGTGAAGTCAGGGGCACTCTCAGGCCGAGCGCAAAGGTATTAAAATCGAATTTAAACTTATCGCGAGCATTAAATACTTCATTTGATATTCTGGTAGCATTCACGGTATCGAGTTGACCGCTTGCAAGTTGGACGACGGCACCGACAACCGATGTATCCTGAAAACCAGAGGTTCGATCGCGTATATTATTTAATATTGATCGGTCATAAACACCATAAATGCTTGGCGCGAGGGTGGTGTTTTTCGATAAAATAGAGGGCAGCCGACGTTCATAAACGATGGTTCCATTTAAATTTGGCTCGATCTTATGCCGAAAATTTAAACCGACTGAGCCACTCAAAAAAAGCTGGTCTCTATTTAATACATCATGCAAAGTCATCTGCCCACCAAAATCAATGGCATTTAACCCAAACTCATTTCCAATAAAAGTCTGTGAAAAACCAAGTATTGGAATTATACCGGACATAGACCACCGGCGTGGCACCCCACCTACAGTATAAGTTTCATCTATGCCAGGGTCGGATAGAATAGAATAATAATCTCGGGTGACTGATGGAATTTCGATCGGTTCGTTAATCGACTCAGTCCGGTTTATCTCGAAAATACTATAATTTTTTGCATGATAACCAGCATAGGCGATACGGTCGCCATCAGGGGATACACTTGACATGAATGCACCACCCAGAACATCCGTTCGTCTACGTATTTCTCCGGATGAAAGGGTCAGCTCATACACATTAAAAATCCCATCCCGGTCGGAACTGAATACAATGCCGCTTCCGTCTGGTAACCACGTTGGGTCCCGTTCATCAGCGGTCGACTGAATGATCGGCAAGAAGGCCGTCGTATCAGCAAAGGCCAGGGAATCGTCGTCAGCTTTTTGCCCCCCATGGTCAATAAATGTGGGAGAATTGACATCGAGTATCCCTACATCTCGGTCTTCTCCTCGAAATATCGAGAGTAAAAGTTTTGATCCATCTGGAGACCATCGAGGCGTATAATATATGGTCCCATCATTGTTGTTAGTTAAATATCTGACGTCTGTACCGTTTATATTCATCAAACCAATATTTGTAGTCCCATCCTGATTTTTCACAAATGCAATCGATTGACCATCCGGAGAAACGGCCGGATCACGGACACGTAAATTTGCACTGAGACGCCCGGCTTTTCTAACTTCAGTATTATAAATATACACATCAAAATAGGCCCCTTTACGCCGCCCGTATACCAGGGACTTGCCATCGGGGGTCCAGGAAATGGAGGAGTTAGCCCGTTGTTTGGTATCTGTCAACCGACCGGTCTCTAAATCTTTTATCCAGATGCTGGTTATAACAAAATCATTATCCCCATTCGATACATAAGCTAATTTCGTCCCATCGGGCGAAAAGGTAGGATGCAGATCAAAACTCCCACCGTCAACCAGTATGTTTCCCTCAAAACGGGAATCAAACGGGGTCATAATTTCATCGAGATCTTCATCCTTAATGTCCATCTCCTGATTTCTGACAGGCGCATCAACGGTACCAAGGCGGGAAGATGCAATCTTGTTAGCTTTATCTGCATATAAACGTCGGAGATACTGCTTCCAATCCTTATAGAGGGTGTTGGCACCGATCCCCAGAACATTTTTTACCGTAGCGTCAAAACGAAGATATCCGACATCCTTAGCTAAGGCTTCCGCTTTTCCATCCCCGAATCGTTCTTTTATATAACGTAATAAGCCATATCCCTGATTATAAACTAATTCGCTTCCAATACTATCGTGGCCAAAAACCCCCATCTCACTATATGTAAGCAACTTATTTTCAAGCGTCGCCATACGCAATAACATATCACGGTGGGTGTCCCATGAATCATATCCGATTTGATCATCTACCAGTTGGGCGATGCCCTCGACATACCATGAAGGGGCAACCAGATGTAACCAAGGGAGCACAATCGAGAAATCCGGGTTACGATTAAATTGGCCACTTTGTAATATAATCGCGTTAAAGATCCCTTTGCTTGCGACTTTCAGAGACACAATGTGTGCCAGTTCATGGGTGACGACGAGTTTAATCCACTCGTGAGAGCCCCGTAAATAAGGAAAATCTAGGTCGCTTGCCCAGATCTCAACCCTGTTTTCATAGTAATTAGCAAATCCGTTGGACACGTCTTGGTCATCATGAACCAATAGATGTATTCTAGAAAATTCATCATAGAAATCGAACGAAGCCGCCAGATCATCGAAAACTTCTTCAGCGACATCTGCAATCCTCCGGGCCGTATGTTCCGATTCACTGCTGAAATATATATAGAAATGATCCGTAACAATTTGTCGCTGGGCAAATGCTTCAGACGGCTGCAGGAGCAGTCCTGTGATAACAAAAACAGATATATATAGGTATAGACGCATGAACCACTCCAGATTACAACCGTAAGGAATTTGACATTAACAACTTAGAATGCGTTTGTTTAGACCTTATTATTATTTGCGACCGGTTTTAACTAATATCGCCCAAGTCGCCGATTAATTCGTACTTACCATGGAAAGTGAACTGAAACATTTTCCTTCCCAGGACGCTGATGGCAAGATCGTGATAGTTTATAGACCTTGCTAACCGGCGCATGAATGGAATATTTAAGTGCTAACAATCGCTCGCAACTTGAGTTGTCATAATTGATATGGGTCAATTAATTTCTGAGTCCAAATGCCTTAGTATCGACCGAGCAGACTGTTCAATGAGGGGGATATCCTCTGATAAAATCGTACGCACATCCAACCAGAATTGATCTTTAACCAACCGTCCAAAGATAGCAGGTTGTGACAGACGAAAGGCTTTTGCTATGGTATGACTCGACCATTTTTTTGGTGTGACCGCCACCACAAAAGTAGGCAATGGTCGGACAGGCAAAGCGCCACCACCAATTTCGGATGTGGCCTCAATAACTTCAATATCAATTCGGTGCTTAAATACGTCCTGCAACTTGTCTGCCAGGACATTGGCACGTTGGGATAAACTGTTTAAAGACTCGGATATCATTCGTGTAACGGGATGTGAATCAACCAGATTCCCAGGATTACGAAACAGGTCGAGGGTGGCATAAAGAGCCGCAAAAATCATTTTGTCTACCCGTATAGCACGCATTAAGGGATTTTTCTTCATCTGGTCGAGGAACTCTTTTTTTCCGACTATTATACCGGATTGAGGTCCCCCGAGCAGCTTATCCCCACTAAAACAGGTGACCTGTACCCCACTGGAAATACTCTGAGGGACAGTGATTTCTGATCCAAGGCCGTAAATACTCAGATCCATCATAGCACCGCTTCCTAAATCATAGACCACAGGTATCCCTTGCTTTGTTCCCAGCCGGACCAAATCCTCCAGTTTGACAGAAACTTCTTCACCAACGATGTCGAAATTGCTTCTATGGACATCCATCAGGATCGCGGTACGATCTGATAAGACCTCTTCAAAATCTGAAAGCACAGTGTGGTTTGTTGTCCCCACACTCACTAATGTCGCACCACTTTCAATCATTACATCTGGCATCCGAAAAGATCCGCCGATTTCCACCAGCTGGCCTCGCGAGATAACGACTTCTTTATCACGGGCGAGGGTATTTAATATCAGCATCACTGCGGCTGCATTGTTATTTACTACCAAGGCTGATTCCGCACCAGTCAATTCACATAGAAGATCGGAAACGATCTCATGTCTTGATCCTCTTTTACCTGTGGGAACATCAATTTCGAGCGTACAGTATCGTTCAGTCATAGACAAAACGGCGTCACGAGCAGTCTGAGAAAGTACTGCCCGTCCCAAGCCGGTATGCAGAATAACTCCAGTACCATTGATGGCAGGGTTTAATAAGGTAGATGGCATGACTATCTGTTAGGTGAAATTAGGTGCCGATGAGTAATGTCCACCCATCAAATATGGATTATTTTACGCGGGTGCCTAAAATAAGTTTCCCGGCAAGCGTGCTGACCAGGAATATTTTATTGGTTGGCACTAAGGAAATATGGATTGTGTTAGATATAATTGGGATCGTATACTACCATATCTGGATTCAGGCAGGGTTGTAAACAAGA
>Ga0114999_10000485_pt1 | contig 59247 bp, 60 predicted proteins | sample ArcticOcean_MG_C_3_FD_89820 | JGI IMG/M metagenome (GOLD analysis project Ga0114999, IMG submission 89820) | Marine microbial communities from western Arctic Ocean - ArcticOcean_MG_CB8_126 | ecosystem: Environmental > Aquatic > Marine > Oceanic | place: Arctic Ocean: Canada Basin | collected...
CTACCCCAGGTGGGTGAAGGCGTAGCGGTCGGGTCTGCACTTCCTCTAGATCGCGCAAAACCTTTTAACAGCTCAGATTCGCAGCGCTTATTGGGGAAAAGTTGGGGTAAAACAGGAAGTCTGGCCTGAAACCCGCAGAAAACTTGGCGTCCCCTAGGGGAGTCGAACCCCTGTTTTCGGCGTGAGAGGCCGATGTCCTAGGCCACTAGACGAAGGGGACGCAGTGCCCATAGAGATAGCCAGCGTTTCGGTTTGGATCAAGCCCCCTACGCTTCCTGCGAGACGACGGTCGGAAGGATTCAAACAGTCCAAAACCCGTTTAACCCTCACCCTGTCCCTCTCCCGAAGGCGGGAGAGGGGATCCAAGCGTGACGAACACGCGAGATGGGGATCGCAAACGAATGCTTATTCCGCGACTTCGGACGCGAGGCGTGAGGCAGCTGTCACGAGGACGTCAACCTCGTCTGCGGTCGTGTTGAAGGCGGTCACGAGACGGAGAACGGATGAGGCGCTACCGCCCCAGCGGTGAAACCCGAAGCCCTGCGCCGCCAGTCCGGCGATGATTGGTTCGGGAACGTTCGGAAATACCTCGTTCGCTTCCACCGGATGCTCGATCTCGATGCCGGGTACCGCAGCCAAGCCGTCCGCCAGCCGTTGCGCCCTGGCGTTGGCCTGGCTCGCGTAGCGGAGCCACAAGCCATCCTTTACGTAAGCGTCGAGCTGGGCCGAGAGATAGCGCATCTTGGAGAACAGATGTCCGCCCCGCTTGCGCCGGTACTTGAAGGTCTCGGCAAGCTCGGGCCGGAAGAAGACGGCCGCCTCCGCTGCCAGACCACCGTTCTTGGTCGCCCCAAACGACAGCACGTCGACGCCGGCGCGCCAGGTGACCTCGGCCGGTGCACAACCGAGATAGGCGACAGAGTTGGCAAACCGGGCGCCGTCCATGTGAAGACCGAGATCGAAGCGTTGGGCGACTTCGGCGATGGCGGCAATGTCATCGGGCCGATAAGACGTGCCGCTTTCCGTCGCTTGGGTGAGGCTGATGGCCGCCGGCTGGACGTGATGCTCAAACCCGATGGCCAGGCCCTCGAGCTTTTCAGACAAATCCGTGGCGGCGAGGCGGCCGTGCTCACCCGCCAACGGCACCAGCTTAGCGCCCGTGTAAAATTCGGGCGCGCCGCATTCATCCTCTTCGATGTGAGCGTTCTCGTGGCAATAGATGGCGCCGTAGGGCGGCGTGAGCATGGCGAGAGACAACACGTTCGCCGCCGTGCCGGTGGCCACCGGAAACACCGCGACGTCGGTTTCGAAGAGGTCGGAAAACAACCTCGTGAGTCCACCGCTGACATCATCGGCACCGTAGGGCGACGCCTGTCCCACATTCGCCGTGACAATGGCTTCCATGATTTCAGGTGCCACCGGCGCAATATTGTCGCTGGCGAAATTGGCGGGGGCGTTCTTCACAGTCGTGATCTCCCTGACTTCGGTGTCTTCAATTCAACCAGTCGTCAAAAGCAACGTGCGATCATGGGAAATCAACTACCTCCGGATCACCATGAGGATTCAACCACAGTGAGCACAGAGGTCAAAAATCCAATCCGCTACCCTGCAAGAGCTTGCGTGTGGCGACCGGAGGCGTGTCGGTCGTGGTCAGAGGCACTTCGGTGAACCGGGCTTCCTCCTCCGCCTCGATAAGGACATGCGACGTGCATTGAACCGCCTGGCCCTGACGAACGCCGACGATGAGCCATACCAAGTCGGGTTCCCATGCCGCCTCCAGGTCCCGAGACGAGGGTTGGGCCGGTCCGTTCGGATGGGAATGATAGATTCCCACCACGCGCCCGCCGCCGTGCCGGAGCGTTCGCTGAAGGCGAAGGCGAAGCGCCGGATCGACCTCGAAGCGGCGGTTTGGTTCCGTGGCAATATTCTCGCTTGCATGAATTTCATCGATGCGAATAACGCCGTCAGCCCCATCGCCGGACAGCAAACCGCAGCATTCCTGGGGAAAGGCAGCTTCGGCATGATCGACGATGGCCCGCAGCCGATCGGGTTCAATCACGACCGCTGCAGGTGATGGGCTCAAGGCGCCTCACGGACCTCAAAGGTACCGAGGCGAGCACCGGTCATCGTGTCGAGGATGAGGATCTGACGGCCACCACCGTCCCTTTCCAACCGAACGATCAGGCGATCGCCTTCGGCAACCATGCTGACAATACGGCTGCCGCGGGGCACCTCAAGCGTGCGCGTTCCGAATCCCGTGGAAACCACGGTGCCGGGTACAGTCGCCTGATCGGCCTGATTGGCCAACCCATCATCGGCCAAATTGGCGCCGGCGCGCTGAATGATGGTAATCACGATGACGCCCGTGCCGATCACGATCACCACGCCCATGGCGATGACCAGAAACTTCAAGGCGCGTAAGCTGTCAGTCATTTCCGATTGCTGCCCGCCGGACCTAGCATTCAAACGATGGGATCATCGCCTGTGCCGGAACTAGAAAAACACGAAGTCGCTGTCGACGCCGCTTCAGCCGGCGTGCGCCTCGACCGGGTGCTCGCGTCCGCCCTGCCGGCATTGTCACGCATGCGGGTCAAGGCACTCATCCAGGCGGGGCTCGTCAGCCGCGACGGGGCGACGATATCGGAGCCTTCAAATCGGGTCAAACCAGGGGAGACGTACGCCGTCGTCGTTCCGCCAGCCGCCGATCCGACGCCGCAGGGGCAGAAAATTCCACTTCACATCGTGTACGAAGACGATGATCTCATCGTCGTCGACAAACGGGCGGGACTGGTCGTTCATCCGGCGCCAGGTAACCCCGACCGGACCCTGGTCAATGCCCTTATCCATCACTGCGGCGAGTCCTTGTCGGGAATTGGCGGCGTGCGGCGCCCCGGGATCGTGCATCGCTTGGACAAGGATACGAGCGGTCTCATCGTTGCGGCGAAGAGCGACCACGCGCATCAATCCCTGGCCCGGCAGTTTGCCGAACGCAGTATCGAGCGTGCCTATGTGGCGGTCGTCTGGGGTGTGCCGCAGCCATTGGCCGGCGAAATCGATGCCCCCATCGGCCGCAATCCCCACAACCGACGCAAGATGGCCGTGGTGCAGCGGGGCGGCAAGCGGGCACTGACACGATATCGGGTCCAGCGGCGGCTGGCCGCAAACGCAACCATCGTCGGCTGTCGGTTGGCGACCGGACGCACGCATCAGATCCGTGTGCACCTGGCCCACACCGGGACTCCCGTTGTCGGAGACCGGTTGTATGGGCGGGCGCGGCAGGCCGCCGGCGCATCACCGCAGGCGCAAGCCATCATCCGTGCGTTCGAGCGCCAGGCTCTACATGCCGTACTTTTGGGTTTCCTGCATCCCGGAACAGGCCAGGCGGTCAGGTTCGAATCCGAATTGCCCGTTGAGATGAAGGAATTAATTAGTGTATTAGAAAGGCTTAAGTAGCGAGTCCTGGATCGCTGTGGGAACTCGTCCACTTGGGTGCCGACATCCGATCACACTTTGGTCACGTTTCCCGGTTAAGACAGCGATGCGATGATCAGGATTGCAGACGCAGGGATCGGAGCAACAGACGCGGGTCCGTGTTGACACTGATACGCGACACCCGCCCAAAAGAATCGTACGACGTCTATTAAAAGAAGTGCACGACCATGGCCAAGAACCTTATCCCAGCTATTTCACCCGAAGGCGGACTTTCGCGCTATCTGCAGGAGATTCGCCACTTTCCCATGCTGGATGCCGAGGAAGAGTACATCCTCGCCAAGCGCTGGCGCGAGAACGATGACGTCGATTCCGCACACACGATGGTGACGAGCCACCTGCGTCTCGCCGCCAAAATCGCCATGGGCTACCGCGGCTACGGCCTTCCCGTGGGTGAGTTGATCTCCGAGGGCAATGTTGGCCTGATGCAAGCCGTGAAACGGTTTGAGCCGGAGAAGGGATTCCGGCTGGCGACCTACGCCATGTGGTGGATCCGCGCATCGATCCAAGAGTACATCCTGCGCTCTTGGTCCCTGGTGAAAATGGGGACAACGACAGCGCAGAAGAAACTCTTCTTCAACTTGCGAAAGCTGAAGGGGCAGTTGAAGGCTATCGAGGAAGGTGACTTGCACCCGGATACCGTCAAGACGATCGCCACCAAGCTGGCTGTCTCTGAAGATGATGTCGTGCAGATGAATCGGCGTCTGGCAGGTGCCGATCATTCCTTGAACGCCCCCTTGCGCATCGATGGTGAGGGGGAATGGCAGGATTGGCTGGTTGACGAGACACCGAACCAGGAAACGACTCTTGGTGAATCGGAGGAATTGGACAAGCGGCGCGATTTATTGACCGATGCCATGCAGACCCTCAACGACCGCGAGCGTCAAATCCTCACGGAACGACGGCTCAAGGACGATCCCAGCACGCTGGAGGATCTTAGCAAGGAGTTCGGGATCAGCCGGGAACGCGTCCGTCAGATTGAAGTGCGTGCTTTCGAAAAGTTGCAGAAAGCGATCCGAAACGCACAATTCGACGAGAATTTTGGAGTCTGACTTCTGTTGACGGGGTTCGGCCAGTGGCATTTCAGCCGATTGCCGCAACTCTCGCTGTCACGTTAAACTATCCGCAATCATGTCGTCGATGGGACGAGAGTATCGCGCGAAATAGTGGGATTGAGGCTAACGTGCTGCACAATTCCGAATTCTTCGTCGCCATCGCGTCATGAAGACGAAGGCGCAAGGCGCGTTGAGCACGAGTAGGTGGTGAGGAAGTCTCGTGGCCAGCAATATTTCACACGATCTCTATCAACTGCAGCGTGGCCGCTGGGTACTCGCCCAGCAGTACAGTGAGAACGATAAAGAGGACGCTGTTCGGAAGGCGCGCGAGATGTTCGCCACCGGACAATTCGATGCTGTCGGCGTCATGCGCGAACGCTTCGACCCGAACAGCGGCTCATCAACCGGGAGCCTTGTCTACGGCAACGCGAAGTCCGAAGGTGTCCCGAACCTCCATGGTCGGGTCGTCAAGCCGGAATCGGCAACGCAGGGGTGAAAACCCCAACGAGGACGCGATCTCGACGACGAGGAAGATTTCGATGAGGCGCCCGCGCCACGCGGACGGGCCTCTGCGGGGAGTACTGGCCCAAGTTCGGGCACGGTATTCGGCAAATTCATCACGCTTTTCATCATCAGCTTCCTGCTGGCCGGCGGCACATGGTTCATCCTTTCGCGATTTGGATTCGAGGGATCGCTGGTAGGCATTCTCGGCGAACGCGATCTGCCTCTCAAAGCCATCATCGTCGGTTTTTTCGTGTACAGCCTGATCATTGGGCCGACCTTGATTTCGAGCCGAGACTTACAAGCCATCTTCTACAGCCCCGATTCCGACGACACCCCGCGACGCGGAGGCCGGACGGCCACGCGTGGCCGGGCAGGGGCGCAACCTACTGCCGCCACATCCTCACGCGCCGCCACACAACATGAGAACGATGATGAGGACGAGGCGCCGCCTCCTGAGCCCAAACTCGACAAAGAAACAGCCGGTAAGCTCGGCTCGGCGCGCGAGACAATGGTCGCGTTCTTCGAACTCTGCCTACGGTTCATCAATGATGCCGAACTGCCGACGAAGACGGGAAAACTCGATCCGCTGACGACATTCGGCTGTCATTTGTATTTTGCGGGCGCCGCCGAAGCCCTATGCCAGACCCGCGGCTTGCCACCGACTGTCCAGGCCAAAGTCCTGGAGCCTTGCGTCATCGCGATGGGACGCAAACCCGACCAGGCCCGCACGTTCGTCGAGAAATATGACGAATACCTCCTTGAGCCATCGTACAACGAGATGTTCCGCATTGGCCGCGACGCGGTGGAGACGTACATCGTGGACGAACGCAAGTCGGCCGCCGCAGCCGGCGATGACAGTGAGTCTGAGGGCGAGGGCGGTGATACCTCGCCGCCCGCTGCCACTCAGGGTGGTGATGACTGGGAGACGGAAACCGATATCGGTATATTCCTCCTGCATGCACTCGAGAATTTCGCCACGCCGGCAAGCCGCAAGGACAAGAAGAAGGCGGAAGGCGGCACCATCGCCGTCATGTTCACTTATATCGTCGGCCTCGGCGACATTACCAAAGAACACGGCGAAGGCGCCGGGCGGCGCGTGACAGGCGCCCACGATGTGATCGTCCGCCAGGCCATTCGCGACGAAGAAGGCCGCGAAGTGAAACACAACGGTGAAGGCATCATGGCCGCGTTCGAAACTTCAGCCGATGCGGTCGCCGCCGCGGTCACCATGCGGCGTGGATTCAATGCTCACAATCTCGATGACGCCGATATTCCGTTGCACGTGAAGATTGGCATAAATGCCGGCGAGCCCATCATCGAGGGAGACGACATCTTCGGTACGACAGTTCAGGTTGCAGCGCGCTTGGCGCAGAACGCAGTTGCCGACCAGATCTTGGTTTCGACCGTGGTGCGGGAGATTTCCGTGGGCAGGGATCTCGAGTTCGCCAGTGCCGGGGCGCGGGAATTCAAAGGCGTCACCGAACCCGTTCCGGTGTTCGAGGCGGTCTGGCGCCTGCCTGAAGACGCCGAGGAAGAGGATGAAGAAGATGACGAGGAGGAAGAAAACAGCGCCGAGGCATAGAGCGAATTCACGCGCATAAACGGAATCAGCTCTGACGCACTGAACGACTCATTCGCCTGTTATCCGTCGAAGGGATCCCGCACGAGGATCGTGTCGTCACGCTCCGGGCTAGTGGATAAAAGCGCCACGGGCACGGAAATCAGCTCCTCAATTCGACGGATATACTTAATGGCCGTGGCGGGTAAATCTACCCAACTCCGCGCGCCCTGTGTGCTTTCACTCCAGCCCTCCATCGACTCATAGACCGGCTCGACAGCAGCCTGTTTCGCAGCACTTGACGGCAGGTGTGACAGCGTCTCATCGCCCAGCCGGTATGCGGTGCAGACTTTGAGTTCCTCGAGGCCGTCCAACACATCGAGCTTGGTCAATGCGACACCGTCGATGCCGCTAATTTTGGCCGCCTGCCGGACCATCACGGCATCAAACCAGCCACAACGGCGCTGACGGCCCGTTACCGTCCCGAACTCTCGACCGCGCTCGCCAAGCCCCCGGCCGATGTCGTCGTTGAGTTCCGTCGGGAACGGTCCGGCGCCGACTCGTGTCGTGTATGCTTTCGCTATTCCCAGCACGTAATCGATGGCGCCCACGCCAGCGCCCGAGCCCGTGGCGGCCTGTGCCGCAATGGTGTTCGACGATGTGACGTACGGATAGGTGCCGTGATCGACGTCGAGCATGGCCCCTTGCGCTCCCTCGAACAGGATCCGCTTTCCGTCACGCCGGACCTCGTCGAGCAGACGCCACACGACGTCCACATAAGGATTGATACGAACGGCGACTTTCTCGAGCTCCGCAAGCAGCGCCTGACGATCCACAGCTTCGGCACCGAATCCTCGGCGTAAAACGTCGTGATGCGCCAAGAGCGCATCGACGCGCGCTTCCAAAGCCTCACCGTCCGTGAGATCGCAGACGCGCACACCACGGCGGCCAATTTTGTCCTCGTAGCAGGGGCCGATCCCGCGGCGCGTGGTACCAATGACCGTGCCGCCTTTGGCTTCTTCCCGCAGCACGTCAAGCTCACGATGCAGCGGCAATATCAAATTGGCGTTCTCGGCGATCCTCAGGGAGTCAGGCGTTACACGAACACCTTGACCATCCAGGGTGTCGAGCTCCTCGAACAAAGCCCACGGATCTATCACCACGCCATTACCGATAATTGAGAGTTTTTTCTGCACCACACCCGAGGGCAGCAAACTCAATTTGTAGGTCACCCCATCGATGACCAGGGTATGACCGGCGTTGTGACCACCTTGAAAACGCACGACGACATCCGCCCGCTGACTCAGCCAATCGACGATCTTGCCTTTGCCTTCATCGCCCCATTGGGACCCTACGACCGCAACGTGCGCCATTTGATGTTCAACCTGTCCTGTAAAGAGTGAATTGGTCTCATGTGACTTCGCTCACGTCACCGTCCCGCAAAATGTGACTGCAGTTCAGGCGACGAGCTTCGACCGTATCATCGCCCTCGACCGACAGTGCCTGCAATGTCCGCCACCCGTCCTCTCGGACGCGTGCAGACACTTGTGGAGAGGTTCCATGAGGAACGAAGACGAGGTATCCGGCCACAGGCTCCGGCAGCGCCCTGACGAGGGCGTCCATGAACAGAGTAAATCCTGTCGCCGATTCGCCAGTGTTGAGCTCGTAACGGCCGCCACGGCCGATTTCGCTCCGAACCTGCGGCGTAAAAATCGTGAAACTGACGCCGGTCTGGTATTCCATTCCCCGGAATTCAACCGGGTCGACGGTCAGGCCGAGCGCGGGTGCCGCAGCAGCGACCTGGTCGACCGTCTCTGCCAGCTCCGCACACATACGCCTTGCCTGGTCGGAGAGGGGTAGAGCATTCAGAGCGGCGACCGCCTCATCAGCCGGCCCCGCTGCAGCCAGTAAGCCCGCCAAGATCGTGCGCGTGGCATCATTGAAACCCGCCAGGGCCGTCGGGTCCTTGCGATCAAGTACGACGCGCGCGCGCCTTGCCTCATCAACGGCAAGGCCGATGTCCTGACAAATGACGGGAACAAGTGTCGGCATCGATAGATCAATGCTGACATCCGCGACACCGACGGCTGAGAGAGATTCTGCCGCCAGAACCACGACCTCGACGTCGCCGCTTGGCGCCGCTGCACCGATCAGTTCCACGCCGACTTGTGCGAACTGGCGTTCCGGCCGCAACTGGTTTCCCCGTACGCGCAACACTTGGCCGGCATAGGACACACGGAGAGGCCTCGGCGCCTGGGCCAGACGCGTTGCCGCAATCCGCGCGATCTGCGGCGTGATATCCGCCCGCAGCCCCATCATGCGTTGCGATACCGGGTCCATGAGACGGAATGTCTGTGAAGAGACTGCCTGACCCGGCCCATCGAGCAGGCTCTGCTCGAATTCCACCAAAGGCGGCTGGACCCGGTCGTAGGCATTGGCGTGGAATACGTCGAGCAAGCGGCCGATTGCGGCCGATTGCGCCCCGGCCTCGGGCGGCAAGGCGTCGCGCAATCCGTTCGGCAGGAGAGATTGTGGTTGTGTTTCGTTCATGGTGGAGCGGAGTGTAGCCCGTAATTCTCACCACCGCGCCCTGTTGTCGCGGCACGGCGGCAAAAAAATCATTCGAAGTGTAATGCCCTCACCTGTTTCACGTGCGAGAGTTCGCGCAGTTTCTTCAAAACCCTTTCCTGGATGACATCGTCCACCGCGATCAGAGCCATCGCGTCGCCACCCTGATTGACCCGCCCGAGGTGGAACGTAGCGATGTTCACGCCCACGTCACCCAATGTCGTCCCGAGGTTGCCGATGATTCCCGGCTTGTCATCGTTGCTCACGTAGATCATGTGCTGACCGAGTTCGGCCTCTATCTTGATTCCATCGATTTCAACGACGCGCGGATTCTGATCAGAGAACAACGTGCCCGAAACGTCATGAATCTGATCGTCCGTCTCGACGATCAACCGGATCAGAGTTTGATAGTTTCTGGCCAATTCCGTAGACACTTCGCGCACCACGATATTTCGTTCGCGGGCGATCACAGGCGCGTTGACCATATTGACGGAATCGAGTTGCTGGGACAGAAGTCCTTCAAGTGCGATCGACGTCAAGGGACGCGTGTTGAGTGCCGTGACCAAACCGGAAAATTCGATCGTGACTGTCTGCAGCCCCTTGTCGACGATCTGACCAACAAGATTTCCAAGCTGACTAGCAAGCGCCATGTAGGGCCGGAGCTTTGGCGCATCCTCCGCCGAGACGGCCGGTATGTTCAACGCGTTACTCACTGCCCCGAGCAAGAGATAGTCCGACATCTGCTCGGCGATCTGTGACGCCACGTTCTCCTGTGCCTCGGTCGTAGATGCTCCGAGATGCGGTGTGGCGATCAAGTTCTCGAGCCCAAACAACGCATTGTCGCCCGCGGGCTCCTCGGCGAACACATCGAGGGCGGCACCCGCGAGACGCCCCGTCTCCAGAGCTTCTTTCAAAGCTTCTTCGACGATCAGCCCTCCGCGCGCGCAATTGATCACCCGTGCCCCCACCTTAGTCTTGGCAAGCGTCTCTGCGTTGATGACTCCCCGCGTCGAATCCGTCAACGGTGCATGAAGCGAGATGAAGTCCGCACGCCCGAGAAGTTCATCGAGCTCGGATTTTTCCACGCCGAGTCCCGTCGCGCGTTCCGCTGAGAGATAAGGGTCATACGCGAGCACCTTCATTTTCAGGCCTTGCGCCCGGTCGGCAACGATCGAACCGACGTTGCCGCAACCGATGATGCCGAGCGTCTTTCCAGAGACTTCAACACCCAAGAATTTGGACTTCTCCCACTTTCCAACCTGGGTCGATTGATCTGCTTGGGGAATATGGCGCGCCAACGCCAACATCATCGCGATGGCGTGTTCCGCAGTCGTAATTGAGTTGCCGAATGGCGCGTTCATGACAACCACACCCTTGGCCGTCGCAGCAGCTACATTGATGTTGTCCACGCCGATACCGGCTCGACCGATCACTTTCAGCTTTTCCGCGCCGTCAATGGCATCCGCGGTGAGTTTCGTCGACGAACGCACCGCGATTCCGTCGTATTCAGGGATTGCGTCCAATAATTGCTGCGCGTCAAGGTCGTATCGCTCATCGACCTCAATGCCGCGGTCGCGAAATATGGAGATTGCGCGCGAACTCATACGATCGGAAACAAGCACTTTGACCATCACGAATACCCGTATTCAGAATGTCTGATTGTCGTGGACATCGCCGACTTCACTTCGGCATAGGCCCAGTCGAGCCACGGCATCAGAGCCACAAGGTCATCGCGATCAACGGTGGCGCCTGCCCAAATCCTCAGACCCGGTGGCGCATCGCGATAGTTGGCAATGTCATAGGCGACCACTTCGTCAGCAAGCAGTGCCGCCATCTTTTTAGGGACAGTCGCCTGTTCATCCTTAGAAAGCCCCTCGAACCAAGGTTCAACAAAGCTTAGGCAGACCGATGTCGAAGAACGTATTTCGGGAACCGTGGCTAGGAAATCTGTCCATTCCGATGCCGCCACCCATTCGGTAATTGCTGAAAAATTCCCTTGTGTCCGGGACACCAACGCATCGAGGCCACCGATGGAATCGGCCCAAGACAGAGCGTCGAGCACATCTTCAACGCATAGCATCGATGGGGTGTTTATCGTCTCGCCCACGAAAATGCCTTCGTTGAGCTTACCGCCTTTAGTCAACCGGAAGACCTTCGGCAATGGCCAGGCCGGCAGGTGAGATTCGATGCGCTCGACCGCTCGTGGGCTGAGGACCAGCATGCCTTGTCCAGCTTCGCCGCCCAAGACCTTTTGCCAGGAGAACGTAACCACATCGAGTTTGTCCCAGGGCAGCGGCATGGCAAAGGCGGCGGACGTGGCATCGCAAATCGTCAGGCCCGCCCGGTCTGAAGCAATCCAATCGCCATTCGGAACGACGACACCCGACGTCGTGCCATTCCAGACGAAAACCACGTCGCGATCGCAGTCGACACTGGCCAGATCGGGCAACTGCCCGTACGGCGCCTCCTCCACCATGACGTCATCAAGAGGGAGCTGGCTGACGATGTCATTGATCCATTCGCGTCCGAAACTCTCCCAAGCCAAAACATCGACGCCGCGAGGGCCAAGCGTGGACCACAAGGCCATTTCGACGGCACCAGTATCCGAAGCGGGAACGATGCCGATGCGATGACTGTCGGGTACGCGAAGGACGGACCGCGTCCTCTCGATCACCTGTCGGAGTTTCGCTTTGCCGTCCGGAGAACGGTGTGAGCGTCCAAGTACGGCATCACTGAGTGCAGCCGGTGTCCAACCCGGACGCTTTGCGCACGGCCCCGATGAGAAATGAGGCCGCCGCGGACGTACGTTCGGTTTCATACCTCTCCCTTCCAGAAGAGCTGCAACCCGTTGGGGAGTTGTGGCCCACCGTGGAGGTAAGCGCCCGCGGCGTCAATGTCAATGGATGGAACCCACAATTCCAATATTCAAGGGGATTATTGACATAGCCCAACCACACATGGCTTGGTGACGCCCCTTTCAGGACCAAGTATGGCGGCACTCTCATGATCCAGTGCCAACGGCACCTCTTCGATATCCCCCGCGACGTGGCGTATCTGAATTGCGCCTACATCTCACCGATCCCGGCCGCTTCGCGCACGGCGGGCGATGCCGGGATGGCCAGAAAATCTATGCCCTGGACCATCAAACCACAGGATTTCTATTCAGAATCCGAATCCACGCGCTCTCTATTCGCTGAATTGATCGGAGCGACCACAGAAGATATCGCGATCATTCCGTCGGTCAGCTACGGCATTGGGATCGCAGCGAGGAATGTTGCGTTCAACGAGGGCCAAACCATCATCGTGTTGGACGAGCAGTTCCCGTCGAATGTGTATCCGTGGCGCCGCCTCGCGGGAGAGAGAGGTGGTACGGTCATTACGATCCCCTCACCGAGCGACGGAGACTGGGGAACTGCCGTGATCGGCGCCATGGATGACCGGACCGCAGTCGTCGCCTTGCCGCATTGTCTGTGGACAGATGGCGGCCTTGTTGACCTGGAACGGGTATCAAACGCCTGCAAACAGAATGGGACGGCGCTCGTCATCGACGCCACACAATCGCTCGGCGCGCTGCCCCTTGACGTCACGCGGGTCAGACCTGATTTCCTCGTGTCCGCTTGCTACAAGTGGCTGCTCGGACCTTACAGTCTTGGCTTCATCTATATCTCGCCTGAACATCAGAACGGAGAGCCGTTGGAGCAAACGTGGATCGGCAGGGAGAACTCAGAGGATTTCAGCGGGCTGATCAATTACCGGGACACATTTCAGCCTGGCGCCCGACGCTTTGACGTTGGTGAGCGATCGAACTTCGCCTTGATGCCGGTGGCCCGATCATCCCTGGAATTGATCAAAGCCTGGGGTGTCGATCAAATCGCCGAGACCCTGGGGGCGATCACGCATGACGTCGCGACGCGAGCCCAAGCACTGGGACTAACCAGCCAGCCAGAGAGCCTGCGTGCAAATCATTTTCTGGGGATTCGATTTCCCGGCGGCATGCCACCAAATTTGGTCGAGAACCTGTCAGCCGCAGACGTCCATGTCAGTGTGAGAGGCACGTCGATGCGGATCACCCCGCACCTCTACAATGATACCTACGATGTCGACAGGCTCTTCGACGCGCTGGAAGCTTCGTTATGAGCATAACGGGAGATCACGGCGCAGATCCCGGGAAGGTGTTCGGACATCCATCCAAAGATGGAATTGACATCATCCGCGCGCGCCGCGAAACACCAGGCTGCGAGAACGTCCTCCATTTCAATAACGCGGGCGCGGCATTGATGCCTGAACAGGTCGTCGAAGCAGTCATCCGCCATCTTGAATTGGAAGCCACGATCGGCGGGTACGAGGCCGCAGACCGCGCCGAACACGCGATAAATCGCGTCTATGAGGCCGTGGCCCGACTGATCAATTGTAATCCCCGTGACGTGGCGATCATCGAGAACGCCACACGCGCCTGGGATATGGCGTTTTATGCATTCAAATTTGAGGCTGGCGACCGGATTCTGACTGCTACGGCCGAATACGCCTCCAACTATCTCGCCTATCTACAAATTGCAGAAAGAACAGGGGCAAAAATTGACGTTGTGCCGGCTGACGAACACGGCCAGGTTTCCGTGTCCCGATTGGCAGAGATGATTGATGATCGTGTCAAATTGATCGCCATAACCCATGTGCCGACAAACGGCGGGCTGGTCAATCCGGCGGCGGAGATTGGCAAGCTGGCGCGCGACGCGCGCGTCCCGTTCCTGCTCGATGCCTGCCAATCCGTAGGCCAGATGCCGATCGACGTCGAAGAGATCGGTTGCGACATCCTCACGGGAACCGGCCGAAAGTACCTGCGGGGGCCGCGTGGAACAGGCTTTCTCTATGTTCATCCCTTGCTGATCGAAAGCCTCGAACCACCGTTCATCGATCTGCACGCGGCAGAATGGACAGGACCAGACACGTATGAATTGCGACCTGATGCGCGACGGTTCGAGAACTGGGAGAGTTTCGTTGCCGGAAAATCTGGCCTCTGCGTCGCCATAGAATATGCGATGGAATGGGGACTCGACGCGATCTATGCCCGCGTGCAGGCGCTGGCAGACGATCTACGCAAGAGACTTGCGAACATCCCCGGCGTCCATATCCGAGACCTTGGCATAGAGCGCTGCGGCATTGTTTCTTTCACCAAGAGCGACAACGAAGCTGAAGACATCAAGACTGCGTTGCAAGATGACGCGATCAACGTCTCGACGTCTTCGTCAAGTTCCACCCTGCTTGACATGCAAGAACGTGAAATCACATCAGTGGTGCGCGCCAGCGTGCACTACTACAACACGGAAGATGAAGTGATGCGGTTCGCCGAAGCCGTCGGAAAGATCGGTTAGTCGCTACTGGATCGCTTCCGCGATCGCTTTGCCCACGTCAGCCGTCGATGCCGCCCCTCCGAGATCGGGCGTGAGGAGTTCGCCTCCTGCCAGTACTGTCTCGATCGCCGTTTCGACCGCGGCGGCGGCGTCCGCGTGACCCAGGTGTTGCAACATCATTGCGCCCGACCATATTTGGGCGATTGGATTCGCTATTCCCTGACCGGCAATATCGGGCGCCGAGCCGTGGACCGGCTCGAACATCGACGGCGCCTTGCCTCCGGGATTGAGATTTGCGCTAGGCGCGATACCAATGCCGCCTACGACCGCAGGCCCAAGATCCGATAAAATATCACCGAACAAATTGCTCCCAACGACGACATCGAACCAGTCGGGATGCTGGACGAAATGGGCCGCGAGGATATCGATGTGATACTGATCCGTCGTGACATCAGGGTAATCCGCCTTGATGACCTCGAATCGTTCATCCCAAAACGGCATGGTGTGGATTATCCCATTGGATTTCGTAGCGGATGTTACATGCTTTCGTGACCGCCTCCGGGCGAGATCAAAGGCATAGCGCATAATTCGGTCCACGCCTGCCCGGGTAAAAACTGTCTGCTGCGTCACCAATTCCTGATCGGTCCCGGCGTACAGGCGGCCACCGATTTCAGAGTACTCTCCTTCAACATTTTCGCGCACGACGATGAAGTCGATTTCACCCGGCGCGCGATTGCGAACCGGCGGCGTAATACCCTCGAACAATCTAACCGGGCGTACGTTGGCATACTGTTGAAAGGCTCGACGGATCGGAATGAGCAGTCCCCAGAGCGAAACGTGATCGGGAACACCCGGGTAGCCCACTGCGCCGAGATAGATGGCATCGAACGCCGCCAGAGTCTCTTGCCAATCCTCTGGCATCATGGTTCCGGTCTTCATATACGCTTCGCAACTCCAGTCGAGTTCGGTCCAAGAAAAATCCACGCCGTAGCGTTTCCCGGCCGCATCGAGCGCACGGATGCCCTCAGGCATGACCTCTTTGCCGATGCCGTCTCCCGCAATCACCGCAATGCGATGTGCCATCCCATGCCTCCCCTATCCAAGGTGCGTCCGGAAAATCCGCCGGTTCGCGAGCTGATATTCAGCTCACATCCAGCCCGAAATGTTCGATCCCGTCTAACGGACTTTCATTGTAATTGCCAATGGGCTTGAATCCGAATGCACCATAAATCTCCCGCGCCGATTTCATGCTCGGCAGCGTATCGAGACGCATGGCGCGGTAACTGCGCGACCGTGCTTCACTGATCACGTCACGGACCAGCCGCTGTCCGATGCCCAGATTGCGCGAGCCGGGACGTACATAGAGGCGCTTCATCTCGCAGAGACCGTCATCGCCGGAAACACTTATCGGCCGCAGCCCTACGACACCCGCAAGCTCCCCGCCGACGAACCCGACCAAGAGACAACCTCGGGGTGGCCCATAAGAGCCCGGGAAGCGCTCCATCTCAACATCGAAGCCTTGAAAACAAAGGCTGGAATCCAGCGATTCCGCGTATTCGAAAAACAATGCTTTGCCCAGAGCAACATCGGCATCGCCATCAGCACGCCGAACGGAAATGTCGGATTCAACACCCCGACTGCCCGCCATGTTCGTGATCATCCTCGACGCCTCCGGCACCGTTTCTAAGCCGGCGCATCGTTACTGTCGGCGTGCGGCACGCCTGGGCCGCCCCTCGACGAGCCTATCGATATCGAGTTCCACCGTGTGGGCATGATTGAGCGGTCCATGCCCTGCGCCAAATCCAGGCGCTGTCTCAATGGCCTTTCGCACGTACCCCCGGGCGCGCACGACCGCATCCCGAATGGTCAATCCTTGTGCAATTCCCACGGCAATTCCGGACGCGAGAGTGCACCCCGTACCGTGCGTATGGCGCGTTTCGATACGCGGTGAATCGAAATGCTCTAGATCCTGTTCAGTGACCAGAATGTCCTTCACGATGCTGCCTTCGAGATGGCCGCCCTTCAACAACACCGCCTTAGGGCCGAGAGTCAGCAACATTGTTGCTGCATGCTCCATCTCGTCGAATGAATTTATGGGCAGGCCGGTCAGTGCGATCGCCTCAGGGATATTCGGCGTGAGCAAGGCGGCACGGAGTATTAATCGCGCCTTCAAGATTTGATTGGTGTCCTGCTGTAGCAGCAGGGTCCCACCTTTGGCCACCATGACGGGATCGACCACCAGTGGGATATGCGAAGCTCTACTCTCATAAAAATCTACCACGGTATCGATAATTTCGCGGGTATGGAGCATTCCCGTCTTGATACAGTCGGCTCCGATATCATCCATGACGCTCTTCATCTGACTGGCTACGAAAGCCGCCGGGATATCGTGGATTTCCTGCACACCCACCGTGTTTTGAGACGTGAGCGCGGTTACCGCTGTCGCGCCATATCCGCCGAGCGCCGTGACCGTCTTGATATCGGCCTGCAGACCCGCACCGCCACCTGAGTCGGAGCCGGCAACAATGAGAACTCGCCCTTCCATAGAACCTCCACACTACTCAATTCAACGCATCACCAACGGCCGACACGATATCCTCGACGATCTCGTCAACCAACTTATCATCCTCGCCCTCAGCCATGACGCGAATGAGAGGCTCGGTCCCCGACGCCCGTACAAGGACACGGCCCGACGATCCGAGACGCGCCCGGCCATCGTCAACTGCCTGCTGGACCTTTTCGTCTTCGAGGGGCCGGCCGCCATTCACCATCACATTGCGCAGGACTTGTGGGAAGGGAGTAAACAACCTTCCGGTTTCACTAACCGGCTTTTCTGATTCGACAAAAACGGCCAGTGCCTGAAGCGCAGCGATCAAACCGTCTCCGGTGGTATTGAAATCGCTGAGGATTATGTGTCCCGATTGCTCTCCACCGACGTTATGGCGGTGCTCGCGCATGTGCTCCACGACGTAGCGGTCGCCAACCGGCGTACGCGCCAAATTAAGCCCGCAGTCCAGCAGATACTTCTCCAGTCCCAGGTTCGACATGACAGTAGCAACAATCGTATCACTGGCCAGTTGTTGCGCGCGCTGCCAGTGCGTCGCGACCAGCGCCATCAGTTGATCGCCGTCCAGCAGTTCACCGTGTTCGTCAGACAAGACGACACGATCGGCGTCACCGTCCAACGCGATGCCAAGATCGGCGCCGTGAGCGACGACCTGACTGCACATGACCCCAGGTGAGGTTGAACCGCAGCTTTCGTTGATATTGGTTCCATCCGGACTCACACCCACTGGAATGACGGTAGCGCCCAGTTCCCATAGGACCGTGGGCGCGACGCTATACGCCGCGCCGTTCGCGCAATCGATGACGATCTTTACACCGTCCAGAGTCCGATCTTTCGGAAATGTGTTCTTGGCGAACTCGATATACCGGCCCGCAACGTCCTCCAAGCGATTGGCGCGCCCAAGACCCGAAGACGGCGCCAGATCAATCTCACCATCCGTTGCCAACCGCTTCTCGATTTCGGCTTCCACGTCATCTGACAGCTTGTATCCGTCGGGACCGAACAATTTTATGCCGTTGTCCTGATAAGGATTGTGCGAGGCCGAGATTACCACGCCAAGATCCGCTCTGAGAGACCGTGTCAACATGGCCACGGCCGGTGTCGGCATCGGCCCAACCAACGTCACATCCATACCCACTGCGACAAATCCCGCGGTGAGCGCGGGCTCAATCATATAGCCCGACAACCGCGTATCCTTACCTATAACGACTCGATGTCGATGGTCACCACGGATGAATTGGCTACCCGCAGCTTTTCCAACAGCCAACGCAACGTCCGGCGTAATCGGCCATTCGTTAGCTGTGCCACGAATTCCATCGGTTCCGAAATACTTCGGCGACATCAATAATCTCTCGTTTGGACTCACGCGACTCAAAATCAGCGGAAGATCTGAAATGTATTTCAGTACCGGCTGAATGCAGTACTGGGCGGACCATCGGCTCGCTTTCTAATCCGCCGAGCGTGTCATTGTACAGTGAAATGGTTGTGAGCCCTCAGCCAATCCGACCGCGACCGCCGTTTGAAGAGCCATGGCCTGACGGGTCTCCGCCACATCATGCACCCGCAGCATCTGGACACCCTGCCCGGCCGCCCACAACGCCGCGGCCAATGAACCGGGCAATCGGTCGTCGGCAGTGTCGCCACCTGCCACCCGCCCGATGAAACTTTTACGCGACGCCCCAACCAACAGCGGGCACCCAAGACCATGCAGCAGCGACACGCGCGCCAGCGCCGCCACACTTTGGGGCGCTTGCTTCACGAACCCAATCCCGGGATCGATAATTAGGCGATCACGGGACAAACCGGCCGACCCACACGCCTCGATCCGCCGTTCCAGCCAGTCGAAAATATCCAGTGCAACATGATCGTAGCTGGTGGGCTTATGCATGGTCTCAAAATCGGCGGGGCAGTGCATCAGGATTACAGGGACGCCGGCCGAAGTCGCGGCCTCCAGGCTCCCATCACCGTTCAAGGCATTGATATCGTTGATCAAGGCGGCACCGGCCGCCACCCCCTCGACCATCACCCTCGCGTGACGTGTATCCAGAGAAATCGGGACTGGAAGTTCGCTCAACGCCTGAATGACGGGTATCACCCGCGACAATTCGTCCTCAATGCTAACAGGGTTGGCACCGCCGGGACGGGTCGACTCGCCACCCACGTCGATGAGGTCGGCTCCGGAATCGATCATTCCGAGTGCCGTCTCCATTGCGGCAGATACAGAGCCAATCTGGCTTTTTCCATAGAAACTATCAGGTGTCGTGTTGATGACACCCATGAGAAGGGGACGGTTCCATGAAAGCCCGGCTACAACTGGCCGCGGCTTGACAAAATTTTCTAGTTGTCTATCGACGGCGAAGGCGTGCGCGGCGTCCAAGGACGACTTCCAGTGGTCGATTTCAATGAGGTCCGCGACTCCCGCCCGGACACGGTTCCCTTCACGTATCAATACTTCGCAGCCAGAGAACACATGCGGGCCGCCCGCCAAGGTGTGCTCTCCGGACCCGTCTGAGGCACGATCCGCCAGGATTCTAGAGGTAACGGGATATGGACGTAGATAAATCCGTGCGTCGGGCGCAATTTCACGCGGAAGTTTAGGAGAGTCCGGCACCGCCGCCATCCTCGATGACGACGCCCGACTTACGAACCAGGTTGTGGCTCAGGTTCCATCTCACCAGAGGTACCGCGATCCTTGAACTTTCCGGAAGTTGGAACAGTCGATACCGGTGCCTTGTCTTCTGGCGGCTCAGATTCATGGGGACGAATAATAGGTTGCCCTTTGAGCACGGCCTGAACCTCGTCACCCGACAGCGTCTCATATTCCAACAGAGCTTTCGCAATTTTGTGCAGTTCGTCGAGACGTTCGGTCAAGACATCGCGCGCCACTTGCTCGGCTTCTTCAATCAGACGGCGGATTTCCTCGTCGATCATCTGGGCAGTCGCTTCAGACACGTTCTTGTGCTGGGTTACGGAGTGCCCGAGGAAAATCTCCTCATCATTGGCTTCATAGCGCAGCGGACCAAGTTTGTCGCTCATGCCCCATTCGGTCACCATCTTGCGCGCCATATTGGTGGCTTGCTGGATGTCGTTTCCGGCCCCGGTCGTAATATTCTCGCTTCCATACACGAGTTCCTCGGCCACGCGGCCGCCGAACATCATGGCCAGTTTTGCAGTGAGTTCTCGCACCTTGTAGCTGTATCGGTCCCGCTCCGGAAGGTTCATGGTCACGCCTAAGGCACGCCCACGTGGGATGATCGTCACCTTGTGCACAGGATCATTGCCCGGCACGGACATCGAAACCAACGTGTGCCCAGCCTCGTGATACGCAGTCAATTCCTTCTCGTCTTCCGACATGACCATGGATCGGCGCTCTGTGCCCATCATGACCTTGTCCTTGGAGGTCTCGAATTCCTCCATCCCAACAACACGCTTGTTCTTGCGCGCCGCCAGCAGCGCCGCTTCATTCACGAGATTGGCCAAGTCGGCACCAGAAAATCCAGGAGTTCCCCGAGCGATGATACGCGGATCGACGTCGGGTGAGAGGGGCACTTTGCGCATGTGCACCTTGAGAATCTTTTCCCGGCCCAGAATGTCAGGATTGGGAACGACGACCTGCCGATCAAATCGGCCGGGGCGGAGCAACGCTGGATCAAGCACATCCGGGCGGTTCGTTGCGGCGACAAGAATGACGCCTTCATTCGCTTCGAAGCCATCCATTTCGACCAGCAACTGATTCAAGGTCTGCTCACGTTCGTCGTTTCCTCCTCCGAGACCAGCACCCCTGTGCCGGCCCACGGCATCGATCTCGTCGATGAATATGATACAGGGGGCATTCTTCTTGCCCTGCTCGAACATATCGCGCACGCGGCTGGCACCGACGCCGACGAACATCTCAACAAAATCGGAACCCGAAATCGTGAAGAACGGTACGTTGGCTTCGCCGGCAATCGCCCGCGCCAGCAATGTTTTGCCTGTGCCAGGTGGCCCCACAAGAAGCGCCCCCTTGGGAATTTTCCCGCCGAGGCGTTGAAATTTGTGCGGATTTTTAAGGAATTCGACGACTTCCTCCAGTTCCTCTTTCGCCTCGTCAATACCCGCTACATCATCGAATGTGATCCGACCCTGCCGCTCTGTCAGTAAACGGGCCTTCGATTTCCCGAAACCCATGGCCTTACCGCCGCCCGACTGCATCTGGCGCATAAAAAATATCCAGACGCCGATGAGCAGCAGCATGGGGAACCAGGACACGAGCACACCCAGCAAGGACGGCACGTTATCGTCCGCGGGCGCGGCATTGATCTCTACGCCGCGCTGCGCCAAGCGCTGAATGAGCGTGGGATCATTGGGGGCATATGTACTGAAGGCACGTCCGTCGCCGTAGTTACCCGAAATCGAATTGCCGCGGATGGTGACGCTCGACACTTGACCCGCGTCGACTTCGGCAAGGAAGTGCGAGAACGGCAGATTGGTTACGGGACCTTGTGTCGAGGGACCCTGAAACAAATTGAACAGCGCGATGACCAGCAGGCCAATGATGACCCAGAGCGCCAAATTCTTCCCGAAATTATTCACCTATTTTCCTCGCTATAGGGCCGAATGCCACCCCAGGCGCCAACACATCCATCATCACACAAACGCTGTCCCACATCGGACGAGCCCACTGGCAATGACACCTCTGTGGACCATCCTCCCTGATTACCTACTATTAAATAGGCGTAGTATCCACAGAGACAACCGAAAACGGTGGAAATACCAACGGATGGATTGGCGCAAATTTCACGTCTAGCGCCATTTGAGCACCTTCGCGGCGAAAATTCAGGTGAGGAACGCCAAGGAGTCCGACTTGATCCCAAAGTGCCGGTAATGTTGCCCGCACCACAGCTGGAATACCTGAATGATGCTCATTTAGGCGCAGTTCGGGCCGGGCCACAACCATTGGCCACCCTTCAGCTCCCAGTCGACGCACTTCACAGGTTTGATCAGTCGCCAACGACGGAGAGCCCAATAGACTCACGTCGAAACGGGCATCCCAACGCCGGTTTTGACCGGGCTGTAAGGTCACGCAGTCGCCAATTCCACGGTTCTCCCGACTGACCAAGATCCGAGGACCTCGCGCAATAATCCGACAACCAGAGAGCGTACATCCACGGCCAAGTCCATTGCGGAGCAAGGTCGCATAAACCCGTTCCAGACGTTCGTAACGCGGCGGAGCCCGCCCGGCGCCTACTGCCGCGACCACACGAGACAACACCCGCAATCCCACTTCCTCCGGAGCCGCAAGCAACGCTTCACAATCAATCCAGCAAAACCCCGCCGCATGTGCTTCGACGCCCGAATTCACCAATTCAGACGCATAGTGTTCAAGAGCCGCACGCGCGCGTCCCAATCGGCGAGCGGTGACAGAGATTCCCTCTGCAGTGATCCCCACATTTGCCAGCGCCGGCGCGAGTTCGCGAATTCGGGATCTGGCAAATACTGGGTCGTGATTGGAAGGATCTTCGACCCACGGATGTCCCTGGCTCTTCAGCGTGGCAATGAGCCGCGACTTCGGTACATCAAGCAGCGGGCGCACCAACCGCACGTCACCCCGATGGGACACAGCCGCCATGGCTGAGAGTCCATCCACCCCGCTTTTCCGTCCCAATCGCAAAAGAAACGTTTCGGCTTGGTCATCGCGGTGATGGGCAAGCATCAAATCGCTTATCCGGTGGTCCCGACACCACGACAGCAGCAGGTCATAGCGCGCGTTCCGGGCCGCAGCTTGAATTCCCCGAATGGGCTTGGGTCCGCTCCACGTCAAGACATGCGCGTCGATTCCGCTGCATACGAGCCAATCCACGACCTGAGCGGCTTCCTGTACCGAATCCGAACGCAGTCCATGGTCGACGACCAACGCGTGGCATTTACCGTTCCGACTCTCTGCCCATTGATGAGTTAGAAGGCATAACGCGACGCTGTCCGCGCCGCCAGAAGTTGCCACCGCCACACGCGTCGGCGAATCGAACGGTCCAACTGCATCCAACAAACAGCCAAATTCGGACGCACCGAGTGGGCCTTCATCAAAAGAATTCATGACGGTTTCTGCGGTCCTATTCGCAGCCCGCTTTTTGCCATTCCTTTTGCGCGCGCGCCTTGATGCTATCGCCCATGTCCGGGAAGCTCTGATTGAGCTCCTGGAACGTGGCACAGGCCTCGTCCCCGCGGCTCAACCGAGACAGCGACATGCCGAGCTTGAGCAGATTGTCCGGCGCTTTGATTCCGACGGGAGATGCTTTGTAGCCTTCAACGAATACCGCCGCCGCCTGGTTGTAGTCGCCACGGACATAGAACGACTCGCCAAGCCAGTATCTGGCGTTGCCCGCCAAATCGTGATCGGCATGCGCGGTCAGGAATTCTTCAAATGCCTGTTCGGCCCGTGCCAGATCCTGTGGCCGCAACAAACCTTCTCGCAGCAAACCCAGCGCAAAATCATAGCGCTCTTTCGGGGTCCCATCCGGCAGCATCGACTTTGGCACATCTGGAGCCACCGCAGCGGTCTGAATGGCAGTCCCCGCCTGGGGCAAATTGTCCACCGGGATGGTCCCAAGAACGCCTGGCACGCCCGAGGGTTCGACCACCTGATCGGTTACAGTATCGGGCGCCGGCGAACCGGCCTCGGACTGACTATCCGTTGTTGGTTGGGAGGTCACCGCCGTGGCTTCGGACAAGGACCGTTCTATCGTCGCCAGCCGAAAGTCAATATCCTCGACCAGCTTATCGAGTCGACGCCCTACGGTATCAACTTTGTGTCTGATCTCTTCGATGGCGCCGGTCAAACCTCGCAGTTCGCCCTCAAGGGCCGTGACATGCACCAGCGTGTCCGCCGCCCGCCGTTCTTCAGTCCCGGCCTCTACCTTCTGAGAAGAAATCGGACTGGGTGCAGCCGGAGCATTGCCGCGATACACATAGCGCTGCAAATCCGCCAAATCTTGGCTTATGCGCTCCAGCGCGTCACGCATCGCCTTTGTGTCATTGTTCTGCGCCGCCACCGGTCCAGACAGTGCGAGACACATCAGCAATAAGGCAACGGCAGGCGCCGCCGCGAAGATTGCATCTGAACGAGAAAACTTCATTTCGACTTAGCTTGTTCCAGGATTGTCTTGCAGCAACCAGGACATGTGCCGTATTGCGCACTGTCTCATGACAACGCACGATTTTGGCCAAATTAAGTCGACCGACACAAGACGCACCGAACGGAGCCGGAGCCAAACGAGAAAGCCGCCCAGCAGTTTGTGACCGCGAGCGGCTTTACTCATGAAAACTGGAAATTCCGGAAGCTAGTTGATCGTGGTAACGCCGCGCCGGTTTTGGGCCCAAGCGGCATCATTCGATCCAACCACTTCAGGACGCTCCTTGCCATAGCTGATGACATCGACTCTCGACGCCGACACGCCCAACGCAACGAGATAGTCGCGTACGGCCGAGGCACGCCGCTGGCCCAACGCGAGGTTGTATTCCCGCGTTCCCCGCTCATCACAGTGACCTTCCACCCGAACGGTCACACTCGGATATTGCTTCAACCAAGCGGCCTGACGATCCAATGTCTCACGGGCCTGTGCTTCCAGACCAAATTTGTCGAACTCAAAGAGCACGCGGTCACCGACGTTCGCCACGAGTTCCGCATAGGAACCGGGCTTGGGTGAATCGGATTTCATCGACTCCTGCGTTGATCCCGTACTCTCCCGGGCGGTTTGAGTCGATCCAGTTGACGCTGCTGCGCCGCCAGAACCTGAGGCGTCGCCGCTCTCTTCCGGCGCTGTAGCACAAGCGGCTATGAACAATAGTGCGGCGACTGCGGTGAATGCCTTAAGACGCATCGAAAACTCCTTTACGATGTACCCCGACGCGCGGAGACCCTAGTAGACATGAGAAAACACGGCAACCAGACAATCTTACGGTAACCGCAATTGGCCCCCTCTTGAAGAGTCCAGTATTATGTAAATCCCTGGAATTCTTACGACTCCAGAGCCGAATATAGTCGCGCCCTTTTACCGAATCAAGGGGGGCGGAGAACTCAAGGGCGACCACGCCGGATCGGAGGCCTGCGTAGGCGACACAATTTTCCGCTCATTGTGGCCCGTGAGATCGACAGAATAGAGCGACGTCTCTCCCCCGGAACCATCTCCCCGTGTGGGAGTCTGACGAAAGAACATCAGAACGCGGCCATTTGGGGCCCAGGTCGGACCTTCGTCGAGAAAACTTTCCGTCAACAGTCTCTCCCCGCTTCCGTCAGGCCGCATCACACCGATATAGAATTTTCCCCGGGTGGATTTTGTGAATGCGATGAGGTCGCCGCGCGGTGACCACACCGGCGTGGCATAGCGGCCGCGGCCGAAACTGATGCGGTGAACATCTCTGCCGTCGGCGTCCATCACGTACAGTTGCTGGCTGCCGCCACGATCGGAATTAAAAGTGATCTGGGAGCCATCGGGTGAGAATGATGGAGACGTGTCGATCGCCGAATGCCGAGTTAGGCGGGCAATTCGCCGAGTCCGCAAATCCATCGTATGAATGTCGGAGTTGTCGCCCCTGATGAAACTCATGATGACCTTGTTGCCATCGGGCGAAAAACGCGGTGCGAAAGTCATTCCCGGGAAATCGCCCAGGACTTCCTGTTGCCCCGTATCAATGTTGTAGATAAAGACGCGCGGTTTGTCCTGCAGGTACGACAAGTATGTAATTTCCTGCGACGTGGGTGAAAATCGAGGCGTCAGCACCAAATGACCGCCGTCAGTCAGGTATCGATTGTGCGCGCCATCTTGATCCATGATTGCCAGGCGTTTGATCCGTTTGATTTGCGGACCGGTCTCTGCGATGTAGACGATACGTGTGTCGAAGTATCCGGCCTCACCCGTTAGACGCTGATAGATGGCATCGCTGATCAAGTGGGCGATCCGGCGCCAATTGGGGGGCGACGTGAAATACGCGAGCCCTGTCATCTGTTGGCTGGCAAACACATCCCACAGCCGGAATTCCACGCGGAGCCTGCCATCCTCAAGCATGGTCGTGGTCCCAGTCACCAATGCCTGTGCATTAATCGCACGCCAATCCGGAAATCTCGGCTGGACCTTCATCGCCGCGGGAGTCTGGATGAACGCCCGTCTGTCTATCGGGCGGAATAGGCCCGACCGCTCAAGATTGCGTGTGACGACGTCAGCAATATCACGAGCCGATTCGCGGGCGCCTTCGTTCTCTGCATGAAACACACTTATGGCAATGGGTAACGGATCGACCACGCCCTGCGTGATGTCGATTTTAAGAACCGCAAGGGCAGGGGTTGCTGCAAGAGCAATCGACATTGCCGCCAGACAAGCGACCATGCTTCTGGTGATTGCAGGTGCGTTCATGGTTATCAACCGAGCATTTCCCTTGGGTCGAACGTCAGTTCGATTTCACGCCATCTATCGTATTTGGTCACAGGCATCTTAAACGGTTCACACTTCAGCACGGCACGAATCGCACTCTCCGCCGCCGCGCGGAAAAACGGGTCCGCCGCAAGCCGGTCACCCTCGACAACCTTCGGCTCGCTGCGCAAGGATCCATCTGGGTTGAGAAATACGCGAAGCGTCACTACGAGGTCCTCGGCATACCGCGCCCCGGCCTGAACGATCCAGCAGCGCTCGATTTGCGCTCTGAGAGCATCAACCTCAGACAATGTCAACGGTTGACCTTCAAGCGGCTGCGCGGTCCGCGACGTAATCTTCGGCTGCACTTGCAGAGTCTCAGGTGATTCCTGCGTCGCTTGCTTTCTCGGTGTTTTATCGATCAGCGCTGCGATCCGGTCGGGGTCAAACTTGTACTTCTTCGACTTGGCTTTCTGCGGCGCATCGGGGGACCGCTTCGCTGTCTTCCGAGTCGGCGGTTTCGGTTTTCGCTTGGGTTTTGCAACGGGCTTCTTCTGTGCCGGCAGCGGCTTGACGTCGGGAACAACCACGGCCACCTCGACTTCGGGCTCGACGGGCACGGGCGGTGGCGCCTCGGCCACCGGCGGCGGTTCCGGCTTCTCACGAGGGCTCGGGGGCGGCTTGTCCTCCTTCACTTTTTCAGGTTTCGGCCGCGCCGCCCGGGTTTCCTCCGAAATCGTAACGAGTTCAACGATCACCGCTTGCTCGATGATTTCGGGGTCCGAGCGCATCCACTCCGGTACCCCTACGAAACTCACCCACAACGCTGTCACGTGTATGACAGCGGATATGACGATTCCGTTGCGCACGGTCCATTAGCGCCTTTGTGGTCCCACGGAGATGGACCGCGCCGTGATAAGGGCGACGCGCGAAAACCCCGCTTGATTGATGGTCCCCATCACCGTCATGACCCGGCCGTAGGGAACACTCTGGTCGCCGCGCACGAAAATTCGAATGTCGGGCTTGTTCCCGGAAATCGCGATCAGTCTCGGGATGAGGTTCTCCAGTTCGATCTCCGTCTCTTGCAGGAATAGACGGCCTGCCTGATCGATGCTGACGGCCAATGGTTCATCCTGTCCCTGAATGACTCCAGCCTTCGTCTTCGGCAGATCAATCTGGACGCCCACCGTCAACAACGGCGCCGTCACCATGAAGACGACGAGCAAAACCAACATGACGTCGACGAACGGCGTGACATTGATCTCGCTCATGATCTTGAGGTCCCGCCCAGCCCGTAGCCGTGGTCCCCGCCGGTTCTGAATGACAACTGCCATCAGCTTGCCTGGCTGCGCTCTTCGAGTTGCCGGGAAAGGATGGCGGAGAATTCACCGGCAAAACTCTCCAATCTGTTGGCGTACCGCACGATGTCGGTCGAGAACTTGTTGTAGGCGACAACGGCGGGAATGGCAGCAACCAGGCCGAGGGCCGTGGCGAAGAGGGCTTCGGCTATGCCCGGCGCGACGACGGCCAAACTGGTGTTCTTGGTCAGTGCAATCGCCTGGAAGCTGTTCATGATCCCCCACACGGTTCCGAACAGACCAATGAATGGTGCGGTAGACCCGACGGTCGCCAGGAACCCAAGGTAACGTTCCAGGTTCTCGACCTCCCTGTTCATCGTCAGTTGCATGACCTGCCCAATCCGCTCTTGAATTCCGGCATGAAGAGGCTGTTCGCCGCCACCGCCCCCGGCGATGCTTCGGCGCCACTCCCGCATGGCCGCGGCGAAAAGGAATGCCATCGGATGATCGGGCCGCCCGCCAATCCGGTCGTAGAGGTCTTCAAGCGACCCGCCGGACCAGAACGATTCCTCGAAACCGTCGGCCTGGACGACCAGCCGGCGCAACTTGATAATTTTCTCGGCGATGATTGCCCAACACCAGAACGAGGCCAGGACCAATACGAGCAGCACAGCTTTAACGACTGCGTCAGCCCGCCAAAAAAGGCCAAACAGGGAGAGATCGGTCGTCCCCACCGATCCGGCAAGAATTGCTGCGTCGATTGCTTGGTTTTCCATAATTAGTTTGTCGTGCTGTCTGGTTTGAACGTGTGCTGGTTCGATTGTGGAAGTGTAGCGAGCGAGTCTTTGATAGAGGCCGGAAGGCGCTTGGGCCTGCCTGAGCGGTCAAGACACGCAACCTTCACGTTGGCCCTGACCAGATCGGTACCGTCGCGTCGGACAACCTGTTCGGCCTGAAGCGATGCTCCGCGAATGTCAGTGAGCCGGGTATGGACTTCCAACTCATCGTCGAGATGAGCCGGCGCCAGATAATCCACTTCGCAGCGGCGCACTGCGAACATGACACTGCCATCATCGAGCAAACTCTTTTGTTCGATGCCGGCGAGGCGCAATAGATCCGTGCGGGCGCGTTCCACGAATTTGAGATAGTTGGCGTAATACACAACACCCGTCCCGTCAGTGTCTTCCCAGTAAACCCTGAGCGGCAGGACGTGAACGGGACCCTGGAGCCAACCAGTGCTCGGCCCACTTTCAACCATCGTCTTCGTCCTCCCTGACGACCAATTCCAGTTGTGCAGCAAACTGCTGGGGCGCCTGCAGTCCGAGATGATCAAATCCCGAAGCAGTTAACATGCGGCCGCGCGACGTCCGCTGGGTCAGGCCCTGTTGGATCAGAAATGGTTCGATAATCTCTTCAATCGTGTCTCTTGGCTCACCCAGCGCGGCAGCCATGGTATCGACACCAACTGGCCCGCCACCAAAATGATCGGCGATGAGCGACAGATATCGGCGATCCAGCGCATCAAGGCCCCGCGCATCGACATCGAGTCGGGCCAAGGCACCATCCGCAGCGCCCTCATCGATCGACGCGATGCCATCAACGGTGGCGAAATCGCGGACCCGGCGCAGCAGCCGACCGGCAACGCGAGGGGTTCCCCGCGAACGTTTTGCGATTTCGGAAGCACCTCCGGCCGTAATCGATACTTCCAGAACGCGCGCGCCCCGCGCGACGATCTCCTGCAGTTCGTCCAGCGTGTAAAATCCCAGTCGCGAATGAATTCCGAAACGATCGCGGAGGGGTGTCGTCAATAAGCCGGACCGGGTTGTGGCGCCGATCAGCGTGAACGGCGGCATATCGATCTGAACCGATCGCGCCGCTGGTCCTTCGCCGATGATGAGATCGAGATGAAAATCTTCCATTGCGGGATAGAGAATCTCTTCGACAGCCGGGCTGAGGCGATGAATCTCGTCAATAAACAGAACGTCCCGTGCTTCAAGATTTGTCAGTATTGCTGCTAGATCACCTGCCCGCGCGATCACCGGACCGGAGGTGGCCCGGAATCCGACGCCAAGCTCGCGGGCGATGATTTGAGCCAGCGTCGTCTTTCCCAACCCTGGCGGGCCGACGAACAGAACGTGATCCAATGCTTCACTGCGGCTCCGCGCCGCATCGATGAATACGCGAAGGTTCTCACGCAACGATTTCTGGCCGATAAACTCTTTCAGCACCTTGGGCCGGAGACTGGGCTCAACGGCATCCTCCAACCCGAAATCCGCGGCGATGACCCGGTCGTCGGTCACCGACCCAACTCCTTGAGTCCTTCCTTGATGAGAGCTTCCACGGATGCATCCGCACCCAGAGCCGAAGCCACGGCATCTACCGCCCCAAATGCTTCCGTGCGGCCGTAACCGAGATTGACAAGCGCCGAAACCGCGTCACCAGCGTCCGATGCCTGTTCCTCCGTCTGCAATGCCGTGGAGTCGCCGGCGCCAGCAGCTGCCGTCAATTGTGGCACTTTGTCCTTGAGCTCAGCGACAACACGGCGAGCGAGCTTTGGCCCTACACCTGATACCTGCGTGAACAGCGTATGATCTTGCGCGACAATCGCGCGAAATAACTCCGTTGAAGACAGCACCGACAGTATCCCGAGAGCCACGCGCGCCCCAATTCCCTGGACGGTTTGGAGAAGTCGGAACCAATCGCGCTCCGTTGTCTCCGAGAACCCGAACAAATGGATGTGATCCTCGCGGACATGGGTCTCAATCTCGAGGGTCACGGAATCTCCCACGCGTGGCATCGCGTTCATCGTCCGGCCCGAACAGAATACGTGATAGCCAACGCCGCCAACATCGACGACAACGTGATCATCGTCGGTCAGGCGCAATACGCCATGAAGCCAGGCGATCATCGCTGCGACCCTCGCTGAGCGACTGGCTCGGCCCGTGATCTTGGCTGTCGGCGTCCCGCTTGCCCTGGCGGCAGCGTCCATTGCTGTCGAGTCGACCGGTGATGCGCAAGACAGATCGCCACGGCAAGAGCATCAGCAGCGTCGGCCCCATCGATCGCCGCCCCGCCAAGCAATGTCTTAACCATCAAAGAAACCTGCTGCTTCGCCGCATGACCCGCCCCAACAACCGACTTCTTCACGAGATTCGGCGGGTATTCAGCAACCACCAGTCCGCCCAGGGCCGGTGCCAGCAAGACGACCCCCCTGGCCTGCCCAAGCTTAAGCGTGGAAACGGGATTGCGATTGACGAACGTCTCCTCCACCGCAGCTTCAATGGGCTCGAATTCTTTCAAGACTGCGGTGATTCCTTCGAAGAGCTGGCGCAAGCGTTGACAAAATTCAGCGGCCGAATCAGAGCTCACTGACCCGTTGGCCACATGCCGCAACCGATTGCCGGTGACGTCAATCACGCCCCAGCCTGTTCGCCTGAGTCCGGGGTCTATTCCGACGATTCTCATTGCTCAGCGCCAATAGACATCCACATCCGCTCAGGTACCCATCTGCTCAAGAACGTCCTTGGGAATATCAAAATTCGCCGACACCCTCTGAACATCGTCGTTGTCCTCAAGGACATCGAGAAGCTTGATCAATGAGTCAGCCTGATGAGCATCAAGCGGAATCGTGTTTTGTGGCTTCCACGTCAGCCCCGTACTTTGCGAGGCACCAAATTGCTGTTCAAGTGCTTCCCGGATTTCATTCAAATCATCGGGATCACAGTTGATTTCGTGCCCGTCCTCGGTGGTCTCACAATCACCGGCACCGGCTTCGACCGCGGCATCCAACATCTCTTCTTCGGTAGCCACATCAAGCAGATAGTTAATCGAGCCGACATGGTCGAACATGAATGAGACACTGCCGGTCTCGCCCAGGTTCCCACCAAACTTGGTGAAAGCCGACCGTACCTCGGCGGCGGTTCGATTGCGGTTGTCCGTCAAGGCTTCGACGATTACGGCCACACCGGCAGGACCGTATCCTTCGTAGCGAACCTCTTCGTAATTCGCACCGTCCTCGCCAGTTGTCCCTCGTTTGATGGCGCGCTCGATATTGTCCTTGGGCATATTTGCCGCGCGCGCAGCAGCGATCGCGGCCCTGAGCCGGGCGTTCATTTCCGGGTCAGGCATGCCTGTGCGCGCCGACACTTGAACCTCGCGTGCGAGCTTCGAGAATAATTTCGACCGCTTGGCGTCTTGAGCGCCCTTGCGATACATGATGTTCTTGAATTGAGAGTGGCCGGCCATCAATCAGACTTCTGTATCTTGTTGGGAATGTGCGACGTTATACTAAATATTGTGCGCTGCAGCAGACAATTGTCCGCAGTAAAGCCATTCGCCACTAATTAGGGGAAATGACTTACCTTGATCATAGTGAGCAATGTGGCGGATTTTTGACCGGCCCGTGGATCGTATTTGGGTCCGTCCTGCTCTAGGGCTCGGGCACAGCCGGAATTAGATGTCCACCGACGCGAATGGGTACAATGGATGTCGCTAGTCCGCTGGATTCATCGGTTTCGACAAACACCCCGCACAACGTCGCACTCCCCAGGGCCGGCGTGAATCGCCCCCCCGAGATCTTCTTCACGAACCTATTGAGTGGCTCTTCCTTGTCCATGCCGATGACAGAATCGTAATCACCACACATCCCGAGATCGGTCTGGTACGCCGTACCGCCAGAAAAAATCCGGGCATCAGCCGTCGGCACATGAGAGTGAGTTCCCACCACCACTGATGCCCGTCCGTCGACGTAGTGACCCATCGCGTTCTTCTCGCTGGTCGCCTCTCCGTGCACGTCCACGACGATGGCGTCGACCTCACGCCCGAGCTGGAGGAGTGACAATTCTTCTTCAACGCGTGCGAAGGGATCATCGAGCGGGTCCATAAATACCCGGCCCATTACCTGAATCACCATGATCCTCCGGTCTCCCCGGGTTTCATAAATGCCCACGCCCCGGCCCGGTGTGCCGGACGGGTAATTGCAGGGCCGCAACAGGCGATCCTCGTTATCGATGAATGTGAAAATTTCCCTCTGATCCCAGGCGTGATTTCCCGTCGTAATGACATCGACACCCGCATCAAAGAATTCATTGCAGATTTTTCGCGTGATCCCGAAACCGCCGGCAGCGTTCTCGCCGTTGGCGACAACGAAATCGACGTTCAGTTCGTCACGCAGTCTCGGCACATGAGTCCGCACCACGTCGCGACCTGAGCGGCCGACAATATCGCCAAAGAGCAAAAGCCTCATGGGTACGCCTTTGCGAAATTCTCATGAACGACCCAATCCAGGCGCTCATCTGTATCATTTATCGGAACGGTCTCAACCTCTTGCCCCGCGTACGCAAATCCAACGGCCACACACTTTTGTACACCGCGGCGCAGCGATCGGAGTGTGCGGTCGTAGTAGCCACCACCGTACCCCAATCTGTAGCCACGATCGTCAAACGCGAGCAACGGCACAACCAGAATTTCGGGAATGATTTGGGCTGCCTCGGGAAGCGGCTCGCTGGTGCCAAACGGCCCATTTGCCAGCGCGTCACCAGGTCTCCATTCGCGAAACATCAAGGGAAGCTCACGCCCCACGATGACGGGAAGAGCGCAACGGCAACCCCGCTGCAACAGCCGGATCAACAATGGGCGCGGGTCCAATTCCCCCTGGATTGGCCAATACCCCGAAACATCACACGGCGGTTCCACAGCAATCGATTCAAGGAAGTAATCGGCGGCAAAATTTGCTGCATTGGCCGGCGCTCGGGCTTGCGATCCTTGACGCGAGTGTCGCGCAACGACACGAAGCGACACCTTGGCGTCAACTACATCCATATGCCGGACCATGTCCATGTGCCGGGCCATATACGCGGCGCGCTGTTGGGCAGAAACCTGAACACTCGGGATCCCGGCCACCATGCATGAACATCGAGGAGGAGATTGAGGTCGGCGGGACCACCACAGCCGTCAACGGAGCCGATCCTCTGTGGCCTGCATGTGCAGGTGGGCGCCGCGTACCAAGACCAAGATCCCAGCAGAGACAGCTCCCGAGAGAACGATTTGACCCCAGGGACGAACCATCGACGCGCAAGGCAGAACCCGCCGTAGCTCCAAGTTAGGCGCTCTGCAGTCGATCAGCAATGTTGTCGAGTCGCGACGCAATCCTGTCGATCACCGTATTGGCCGCCTTGACGACTTCACCGGCCGCCTTATCGCCCGCCGATTTCGTACCGGCAACCTCCGATTCGAGACGCGCGATCGAATTGCGTGAGTCGAATAATTCGTCCGCGATGAGCAGACCGGCCATGAGCATCAGCCGGGCCTCTCCCACCTGGCCAATAGATTGGACGAGTTCCATCACGCTGCGGTTAAGATAGTCGGCTAATTCGAGCAAATGCTCTTCTTCGCCGTCCTCACAGGCAACAAGACACTCCCGACCATTGACTGTGACTTCAACCTGAGTCATTTCAAGCACTCAACACTTCACGGAGCCTACCAATCGTCCCGTCCAACCGGTCCCGGACTGTATCCGTCACATTCTCGAGAACACGATACTCGACCTTCGCATCGTCAAGCGCGCTGGCAAGAGCATCTTTCTCCATTTGCAATGACTGCAGCTTGTTCTTCAAGCTACCAATTTCAGCTTCGAGCGCGGCCCCACGCTCAGCCACCGCCGTCTCGGCTGCGGCTATTCGATCTGTGACGGCCTGTTCAAGCCGGCCAACCGATTGCTCCAAGCGCTCGGTTGCCAAAATCTCTTCGCTCATGATCCCTGTCCTCTCCGCCTACTCAGACGGCCGGTCCACAGACAATTTGTTATTTTATTAAAATGGCTTATCTGGCGACCTTATCAAATAGCATAGGCATCGAGCCGTTACGGCGTCAACTACGAACCATTCTCGAATACCTCGTGGTGTAATTCACAATCCGATCTCAGTAACAAACGAAAGTAGGTTGCCGTAATGCCCTCAAAAAGATGTCGCCTCTACTTGGTCACGCCGCCTCAGTTGGATAGTGTGGCGTTTCGCGAAAAACTCAAGGCCGCGCTCGACGGGGAGGATGTCGCGTGCCTGCAACTTCGACTAAAGAACTGCACCGATGATGAAATCCTTCGCGCCGCGGAGCTTTTCGCCCCCATTTGCCATGAGCATGACGTTCCGCTGCTGATCAACGACCGTCCCGACCTGGCTGCGATCTGCGATTCGGATGGCGTTCACATCGGCCAGGAAGACGCGAGTTATGAAGTCGCCAGGACTCATCTGGGGGCCGATAAGGTGGTTGGCGTAACCTGTCATGACTCGCGGGACCTCGCCATCACAGCGGCCGAAAACGGTGCAGATTACGTAGCATTCGGAGCATTTTATGAGACCGGAACGAAAACACCCAAAACGCGGGCCTCGCTGGAGATTCTGGAATGGGCAAACGACCTCTTAATCGTGCCCTCTGTCGCTATCGGCGGCATCACGCCGGAAAACTGTCCTCCGCTGGTCCGCGCGGGGGCAGACTTCCTGGCTGTCGTTTCTGCCGTGTGGGAACATGAGGACGGTCCAAAATCTGGTGTCACTGCATTCAACCAGGTAATAGCGCGCACAATTGAGGACACAACGAAGGATTGAACCCAAATGCAGCGACCTCAATTGAATAGCCACGGTCAAGCTGATAGGTTCCGCGCCGCTAGGCTAAAAACGCTGGCGGGCCCTCCTGGAACAAGCAAACGAAGACCATGAGAATTAACGGCAATGCAATTCGGCCGGGTAACGTGATCGAACACAATGGCGAACTCTGGGCCGCAGTGAAAATCCAGCATACCCAGCCGGGAAAAGGGGGCGCGTACCTCCAGGTCGAACTCAAAAACCTAAAAACCGGATCGAAGCTCAACGAGCGATTCCGCTCGTCCCAGTCGGTCGAGCGGGTACGCCTCGATCAAAAAGAGCATCAGTTCCTTTATGCCGATGCCGACATGCTGACATTCATGGACACCGAGTCCTACGACCAAACCCAGCTTTCGAGTGACCTCGTCGGTGAACCGGCCGTATTTTTGCAGGATGGAATGATTGTCATGATCGAGAGTTACGAAGACACACCCCTCCGCATCGAACTCCCCGAGACGGTAACCATGACCGTCACCGAAACCGAGCCCACGGTCAGGGGACAAACGGCCGCTGCATCGTACAAACCGGCTATTCTCGAGAATGGAGTGCGTACGATGGTGCCGCCGTTTGTCGATATCAGCGATCGAGTCGTGATCAACACGGCCGACGGAAGCTACGCAAAACGGGCCGAAGCCTAGATTTCACTGGAATCTGTTGGAGCCTGGCCATGGCACTCCGATCCGCACTGATGAATGTCATGACGGCCGCAGCCCGTAAGGCAGCAAGAGTCCTGATTCACGACTTCGGTGAAGTCGAGCAGCTTCAGGTCTCGAAGAAGGGACCAGCCGACTTCGTTTCAGCGGCAGACCGGCGCGCCGAGCAAATTTTGATGCATGAGTTGATGACGGCACGCCCAAACTATGGTGCGCTATTCGAAGAATCCGGTGAGATTCAAGGGTCCGACATATCCAATCGCTGGATTGTTGATCCGTTGGACGGAACGCTCAATTTTCTTCATGGCATTCCTCATTTCTGCCTCAGTATCGCGCTCGAGCGCGATACTGAGATTTTCGCCGGCGTCACGTACGACCCACTGCGCGATGAGATGTTCTGGTCGGAAAAAGGCGCGGGCGCCTACCTCAACCATAGCCGCTTGCGGGTATCCAGCCGCGATCGACTCGAAGACGCAGTGCTGGCCACCGGCCTTCCGCCGCGACGGCGGGAGAACCGTGGCGAGTTGGCCGCTGCAATCGACTCTCTGACGCCACAAACGGCCGGAATTAGGCGCTTTGGATCCGCAGCACTCGGTCTCGCCTACGTGGCAGCCGGTCGGTTCGACGGTTTTTGGGAGCAAGGCCTCCAGCCGTGGGACATCGCGGCCGGCATTATTCTGGTGCGCGAGGCCGGCGGTTTTGTCGGAGAGATCAACGGCGGTAACACTGTGATGATCAGCGGCGATATCCTCGCAGCGAATGACCGGCTGTTCGATAACGTCGCAAAGTCGCTCCGAGACACAACTTTCAACAGAGGCTGATGATGCCCTACGGAGTCGTGAAATTGTTAACGACTGCGCGACCAAACATCTCGGCTAACCTGTTGTCGCGCTATACCCCCTGAGCTATTGTGCCTGACCGCACGATGGCGAAGGGGACGGCCGCAAAACACTTAATGGAGTCTGATCGGGTCATGTCGTTTTGCGAGTCATGTGGGCAAGCTGCCATTAGCACGAGATTTCGTTCGACTGCCGCCATACTCGGCGCGCTGGTGCTGTCCGCAATGGCGACCACAGACAGTTGGGCACAATCGACCGTTGTCATTGGCGGCAGCGGCCAGCCGGCTGTTGAAGTAAATCTAGAAGTTCTAGACCGGCAGGAAGGACAGTATCCTGGCACCGGGCGAAGACTTCTCATGCCAGGCGAGCGTCCTGCCGATGTTGTGCGGCTGCGCGCGCCCGGGGCGTCAAGACAAGGCTCCAGGGTAGCATCGTCACCTCGCCTAAATCTCCGCCCCCCCGCGGCCCCGCCAAAGGCCCGGCGGCTACAACAAGCTGCGCAACCTTTGCCCGCTTCGCCCACTCCGATGGTTACCCAACGCGTCGTGAGTGCGCCAACGCCACCCCAGCCGGCAGCACGTACGACGCGACTAGTTCCACCTCCTCGTCCTGCCCCTATGACGGCGCCATTAGTGGTCGAGAAACCCGCATCGCCGCCCGCGAAAGCACCGGCGCCACGGCAGATGGCGGCCAAATCGGCGCCGTCAAATGCTACGCCACCGCCTCCGACGCCACCTGTTGCAAAGGCATCACCGCCACCGCGGCCAACCGCGAAAGTGCCGCCGCCTGCCGCAGCTTCAGCTTTGCCGAAGGCGCCTCCTGCAATAGTCGCCCGAGCCCAACCGAAACCTTCACAACCTGCGACACAGCCAAGACGCGAAGAGCGGCAGATCGCATCACTGCCACGCGTGTCGTTGCCGCGCGATGGTGGACAGGTCCTGCGAATCGATTTCCTTGGCGCCAGCACGCGCTTGACATCCGAGGCTGAACGCGGCCTTGGATCCTTGGCTGCAACAATGGCGGAAAGTGACGGACGATTGCAGTTGAAGGCCTACGCGGGCGGCACCGGAGACACACTGAGTTCAGCCCGAAGGCTCTCGCTCTCGCGCGCGCTCTCTGTGCGCTCTTTCCTCATCGAACAAGGTATTCGAAGCACGCGCATTGACGTTCGTGCGTTGGGAAGGGCTGAAGGAAGCGGACCACCGGAACGCGTTGATGTCGTCCTTCTGACTCAGTGACCTCAGCCGAAACACAAAACGACGGCCCAACAACGAACGGAAATCGTTCGCGCGCGAGCGTGGCGGCGAATATCCGCATGACACGCCCCCAGAGTTTCTTGATGCGGATGGCCCTGTTCGTCGTGATCGTCATCGGCGCTGCCGCCCTGCTCGCCGAGCAACTGCAACAGACATTCGCGGCAAACCCTGGGCTCAACGGCCTGATACTCGGCGTCCTTTTGTTTGGAATTGCCTACATTTTTCGGCAAGTCCAGGTCTTAGGCCCTGAAGTCGAGTGGGCCGAGCGCTTTCGCCATCGCGACTCCGGAATGGCCGTGCACCGGCCCCCAACTCTCCTTGCACCGATGGCAACGATGCTCAGCGATCAACCGGCTCATCGATGGCTGTCTACGTTGTCGATGCGGTCGCTGCTCGATGGCATTGCCTCACGCCTTGATGAGTCACGGGAAATGGCCCGTTACCTAATTGGCCTTCTTATATTTCTCGGTCTCCTGGGAACTTTTTGGGGCCTGCTTCAGACCGTTACGGCAGTCGGTCAGACGATCCGCGACCTTACGGTCGAGGTGGGTGATCCCGCGGGATTGTTCGGATCGCTCAAAGCAGGGCTGGAGGCGCCGCTTGACGGCATGGGGACGGCCTTTTCCTCCTCACTGTTCGGCCTCGCGGGTTCGCTAGTCCTTGGCTTCCTGGAACTACAGGCGGGACAGGCACAGAACCGCTTCTACAATGAGTTGGAGGAATGGCTTTCCAGTATCACCCGACTGTCCTCAGGCATGGGAGTTGGAGACGGCGAGCAATCCGTGCCTGCCTATGTCAGCGCACTCCTCGAACAAACGGCCGAAAGCCTGGATACTCTGCAACGCACGATCGCACGCAGCGCAGAAAGCAGCGCTTCTACGAACTCGACCTTACTTTCCCTGTCGGACCGGCTCGCGACGCTCACCGACCAAATGCGGTCCGAGCAAGACCTGATGGTCAAACTTGCTGAAAGCCAGATGGAAATGCGGCCAATTCTCGAACGCCTCGCAGATGCCGCGGCAGCAGAATCATCGGTCTCGCTCGATGAAGCGAGTCGTACCCATCTGCGTAATCTCGATGTTTACGTCAAGCGCTTCCTGGAAGAATCGGGTCCGGCCCGTGAGCACCTCATCCAAGAATTTCGCAGCGAGATCAAGTTGCTCGCCCGTACGATGGCGGCGCTCGGGCGAGACTCTAGTTAGCGGCTAAGGGACAACGCGGTGGCTGCCATCGTTGGTCGAGGAAGAACACACCGCGGCGATAATATTTGGCCGGGTTTCGTCGATGCGTTGGCGACCCTGTTGCTGGTCATCATCTTCGTCCTCGCCGTATTCATGATCATGTTTTTCTTCCTCAGTCAGGCGTTGTCTGGCCAGGATGAAGCGCTCGAGAGACTCAACAGACAGCTCGTAGAGATCGCGGAATTGCTGGCCCTTGAGCGCCAATCGAGTGAGGAATTACGCCTGAACATCACTCAACTGTCGGCATCACTGCAAGATTCAACGAGCGAGCGGGATCAACTTGCCCTCACTCTGGAAGAAACCACGTCCAAATTGGCGGCTGCCGAGCAACTCGTCACGGCGGATCGACAAACCATCGAGACGCAACTCGGAGAGATCGAGCGACTTAAACGCGATATCGCGGCATTGACCTCCGTCCGTGACCAACTGGAGAAACAAGTTGGCTCAATCGCCAAATCTCTCGACGAGTCTGAATCGCTAGCCGCCCGGCTGCGCGACGAAAGCAAAGAACTGCAGGCTCGGCTTGCCGATGAGCAAAATCGGACGTTGCTTGCGCAGAAAGAGGTCGAAGATCGTGAATTACGACTTTCAGAACTTCAACGCCTCTACGGCGAGAGCACTGATTCTCTAAGCAAGGAGAAGGATCTTTCGGCCGCCGCTCAAGCACAGGTTGCCCTCCTGAATCAGCAGCTAAGCACTGTACGGCAACAGTTGGCGCGCCTGAACGCAGCCCTAGAGGCTGCAGAGGCAAAAGACGAGGAGCAGGAAGCCGTGATCGCCGATCTCGGCAAGCGGCTCAACGTCGCGCTGGCCCGAAAGGTTGAAGAGCTCTCTCGATACCGCTCTGAATTTTTCGGGCGTCTGCGGGAAGTTTTGGGTGACAGACGCGACATCCGCGTCGTGGGGGACCGCTTCGTGTTCCAGTCAGAAGTCCTGTTCGATTCGGGTTCCGACCAGATTGGATTTGGGGGTCAAGATCAGCTTGCTCAGCTGGCCGCCACCCTACTGGAAATAGCCAGTTCAATTCCATCAGAATTGAACTGGGTGTTGCGCGTCGACGGACATACCGACGTCGTCCCCATTTCAACCGGGAGATTTCCCTCCAATTGGGAATTGTCGACGGCGCGCGCAGTTTCAGTGGTCAAATTTCTCATCGCTCAAGGTGTGGCTCCGGAACGGCTGGCGGCCACGGGCTTTGGCGAGTTCCAACCACTTGACTCCCGCGCCGATGAGATCGGTCACCGGCGCAACCGGCGGATCGAGTTGAAACTGACGGAACGCTAAAAGCGAGCCAGATTTAAATATACTTATTGCGCGGCGACGACTGACTTCACCGAGTCCGTAGATGCACTGAACTGCAGTTCGGCCAATCGCGCATACATCCCGCCTTGTGCCATCAGCTCTGCATGAGTCCCAGTTGCAACGACGTTGCCCACGTCCAAAACAACGATACGGTCCGCCTTCAATACCGTCGCCAATCGGTGGGCAATGACAATCGTCGTCCGGCCTTCCATTAAGGTTTCCAGTGCCCGTTGAACCAGGCTCTCATTTTCTGCATCGAGCGCGCTGGTTGCTTCGTCGAGGAGCAATATGGTCGGATTTCGGAGAATTGCCCGGGCGATTGAAATACGCTGTCGCTGACCGCCAGAGAGCTGGGCCCCACGTTCACCCAGGAACGTACCAAAACCGTCAGGCAGGCGTTCAACAAACTCTGTCGCAGCCGCGGCCGTAGCAGCGGAACGGACTTCATCGTCGGAAGCGTCTGGACGCCCGTAGCGGATGTTGGTCCAAACGTCGTCGGCAAAGATCACCGGGTCTTGAGGAACCAGGCCAATTCGCGCGCGGACCGCCTCGGGCCGAGTATCCCGAAGGTTAATATCATCGATTGATACACAGCCCACGTCAGGATCGTAAAAGCGCAAGAGAAGTTGGAACACGGTCGTCTTTCCAGCGCCTGAAGGACCGACGAGTGCAATCCGTTCGCCAGGCGCGACCGACAGGGAGAATGAATCCAGTGCCGCGATCTCCGGACGGGTCGGATAGCTGAAAGTCACTTCCTCCAGTTGGACGGCACCACGCGCAGGCTCCGGCATGTCGACCGGTGTGGCCGGTGCAGCAATACTGATCTCTGTGGCCAACAATTCCATGAGCCGTTCCGTCGCTCCAGCAGCGCGCTGGAGATCACCGTACACCTCCGAAAGCGAGCCGACAGAACCCGCAACCATGACCGCGTAAAAGACAAACGCCGCAAGTTGGCCCCCGGTCATTGCACCCGACGTCACATCCCGAGCGCCGATCCACAAGATGACGTCAACCGCGCCGAACACGAAGAGTATGACAATCCCCGTGAGCAGCGCGCGGAATTTGACCTGCTGGACAGCCGCCGCGTAAGCGGATTCAACAATGCCGCCGAACCGTTGGCGATTGGCACCTTCGCGACCGAACGCTTGAACAGTCCGCACGGCGTCAAGCGACTCTCCCGCAAATGCCCCGACGTCGGCCACTCGATCTTGGCTCTCGCGGGACAGACGCCGGACGCGTCGGCCAAAAAAGACGATCGGCAGCACGACGCCAAGCACAATCAGGAACACCAGACCCGTCAGCTTCGGGCTGCTGACAACCAGAAAAATCGATCCTCCAACGAAGATCAGTAGATTGCGCAATGCGACGGACGCACTCGATCCGACGACCGTTTGGATGAGGGTAGTATCCGTGGTCAAACGGGACAGTATCTCCCCTGTCCGCGTCGTTTCAAAAAACTCCGCACTGAGGCCGATGATATGTCCGTAAACCTTTCGACGTATGTCAGCGACCACCCGTTCACCGAGGGAGGACACGCTGTAATAGCGGCCATAAGTCGCCAGCGCGAGTACAGCAACGATTCCAAGTAGCGCCATGAAGTACTGGTCGAGAACTACGCTATCGGCGCTGAACCCGAAGTCTACGACGCGACGGAGCGCTTGACCGATTGCGAGGACAGCACCTGCGGCGACGATCAATGAAATGAGCGCGGCAAGAACGCGCGCGCGGTAAGGCTTCAGGAATCCGGCGATCTGCGCGAGCACCTTGATGCTTCCGCCTCCCGGCCTGTCCTCGATTATGCTTTTAGAACCCACTCTATGACCCTTCAGGCGCGCAAACTCCAACCGGACTAAGCCGCTTCCATGATCCGATCAACTCCATTCGAGCGCGCAGACACTAATATCAGGCACACCAACACGCAATCACTCGCGCAGGCTCAAATTAACAGCAGAAACCGATTCACCTTGCGGGAGAGCGTCCCCTTACGATATAACCCGCCGCCTGACCGTAAGAGAAAATTCTCAGGAGCGTGGCGATGAAAAAGAACCTTCATCCCGACTACCACACAATCACTGTCGTCATGACAGATGGTTCCAGTTTTGAAACGCGCTCCACCTGGGGCAGCGAAGGCGACACGCTGACTCTCGACATCGATCCCAAGTCGCACCCGGCGTGGACTGGCGGTACAGGACGGTTGGTTGATACCGGCGGCCAAGTTGCCAAGTTCAACAAACGGTTCAGCGGATTCGGCCTCAAATCCTGAACTTGGATTTCTGATCTAGCCTCTCGCAACGCACCCAACCGGGTGCGTTTCTTGATTCCGCCTCTAAAGTTCCCGCATGGAATCTTCATTCCGAGAGCGATCTGCGGAATGTCGTCGAGGTCTTGATTCGGACCAATTGATGACTAAATGAAGTGCAACCCCGGATGCCGGATTATGGGTCCGGGGGTAAGCCGCCCGGCCACGTTTGGCGGGCATTTCGTTCCGTTGCTTCCAAGGAGAATGGAGCCATGCGTACCTATGACCTCACGCCACTATTGCGTTCAACGGTTGGTTTCGACCGTTTCAACCGTATCTTTGAGTCGGCCAATCGGCTCAATGACAATACACCGTCTTATCCGCCCTACAACATCGAGAAAACCGGGGAAGATGGCTACTGCATCTCAATGGCGGTAGCAGGATTCTCCGAAGCCGATCTTGAGATCGCGCAGCATCAGAACACGCTTTCGATCAAGGGCGCGGCCGAGAATAAAAAGGCGGAAATGACCTACCTCCATCGCGGCATCGCGCGGCGTGCCTTTGAGCGCCAATTCGAACTGGCCGACTACGTGAACGTAACCGGCGCCAAGATTGAGAATGGCATGCTGCATATTGATTTGGCCCGGGAGCTTCCCGAAGAAGCCAAGCCCCGCACGATCGAGATATCAGCCGGCAAACCGGCTCAGGTGATCGACGGCAAGGCCGCCGCCTGATTCAAGCCATGATCGGCCCGTACCGGACATTCCCGGTGCGGGCCGCGGCCAACAGCGGATGAAACGGCACTTCGCCGTTCGCGAACTCGAAGAGGTATGAGAACATGTCAGCAAGAAATTCACTGGCCCCCTGGCGCCATCATGGGACCGAGATTCGTCCTTTCACCGATCTCCAATCGGAGATCAACAACCTGTTCGACGGTCTCTGGCGGGGGTTCGACCTAGAACCGCTACAGAGCCGAACATTCGCCCCCAACAAATTTCGTCCCGTCGTCGATGTCAGCGAGACCGAGTCGTCTTATGAGATCAGGGCCGAGCTACCCGGCCTCGAAGAGACAGACATTGAACTCACGCTATCGGACGACGCCTTGACGCTGAAGGGTGAGAAGAAGTCCGGGCACGACGAGAAGAAGCCCGACGTCCATGTCAGCGAACGCTCCTACGGCTCGTTCCACCGTAGCTTCTCGTTACCGCAGGAAGCAGACGCGGGAAAAATCGCCGCAGCGTTCAACAACGGTGTTTTGACGGTGACGGTACCGAAGACGGCCGCAGCCCAGAAACAAGCCAAGAAAATCTCGATCGATAAAGGATAGACTTCCCCGGCTTCGGCAAACCGGCCCCACAGCAATTTCTTTGGGGCCGGTTTTTATTTTATGCCCCCAAACTCAGCAGGAAACACTAGATGGCGTGCTTCAGCGTATCGAGAACCTGGTCGGGCTCTTCGATCATCATCATGTGCCCACAGGCTTCGATGATTACCGTCTGAGCCTCCGGCAAGGCTTTCGCCAGCCCACTTGCCGCGCGGGGCGGAGTCATGCGGTCATCCCGGCCCAACACCACCAGAACCGGGCATTGGATCTTCGACGCGGCGTCCAAGCCGCCCTGGTAATCATTACAAGCACTGAGATCGGTGTAGAGCACGCTGTCAGCCGCCTGCTCCAGCAATCGTTCCGCGCACCCGGTCATCCACAATCCCGGCGCCTTGTGCCCACCCAGTTGCGCTCCCTGCCCATGCCCCCAGACAGTAATCATGTCGATGGCGTCGTGGTTATTGGCCTTGGCTGCCGAGAGCAACTCCTCGCTGACAGCCATTGGCACTGCGATCGATAGTAGCGCGGCCGTTGTGACGCGTTCCGGATAGCGTGCGGAAAACTCTATTGCGATGAGCGATCCCATGCTGTGCCCTACGACGGCAGCGGCCTCTACACCGGCCGCATCAAGCAGCCTGCTCAACCAGTCGGCCATGTCACCGATCGAAGTCAGTGCTGGGCCTTCAGAACGTCCATGCCCCGGGAGATCGATTGCCAATACATTGTGTCCATGGTGTGCGAAGTAACGCGTCTGCAGAACCCAGACAGTGTGATCCATGCCTGCGCCGTGGACCAACAGAACGGTTGGCTGATTGACGTCAAATGCCCGGCCTCCGGTCGTGGCGAACGCGCGTTTTTCGTCGACCTGAAGTTCCACGATTTGATCCTTCGGCCCGGATTACCGCTGCGAAGCGCGCAGCGCCCGTTCGAGGTCGTCGATAAGGTCTTGCGGATCCTCGAGACCTACGGAGAGACGGATCAGGTCCTCTGATATTCCCGCAGCCTTAAGGGCTTCAGCGTCCATTTGCTGGTGCGTGGTTGTCGCAGGATGAATGACCAGAGACTTTGCGTCACCAATGTTTGCCAAGTGCGAAAACACGCCCAATGACTCGATAAATTTCCGCCCTGCCTCACGGCCTCCTTGGATACCGAAGCTGAACACCGCACCACAACCGTTAGGGAACCGGGCTTTGGCGAGCGCGTGATCGGGATGGTTCGGCAACTCCGGATAACTGACCCAGGCAACGGACTCGTTGTTGTCGAGGTATCCGACAATCTGACGCGTATTTTCGACGTGCCGCTTCATCCTTAGCGGCAGAGTCTCGACGCCCTGCAAGATATGAAACGCATTGGCCGGACTCAGACAGGCACCGAAGTCCCGCAACCCTTCGGATCGCGCCCGCATGACATAGGCTTGGGGGCCAAACTCCTCAACGAAATCCAGGCCATGATAGCCTGCATAGGGCTCGGTAAGCGTTGGGAACTTGCCGGACGCCTCCCAGTCGAATGTACCGCCGTCCACCACGATCCCGCCAATGGCAATTCCATGACCCCCGAGGAACTTGGTTGCCGAGTGCATGATCAGATCAGCTCCCCATTCAAACGGCCGGAACAGATACGGAGTCGCGAATGTGGAATCGATCAGCAATGGCAGGCCGGCATCATGTGCGACCTCGGCGACGGCAGGAATATCAAGAATCTCAAGCCCGGGATTACCCAAGGTCTCGCCGAACAGCAGGCGGGTTTCCGGTCGAATTGCATCCCTAAATGCCCCCGGATCGCGCGGGTCGACGAAGGTGGTTTCGATTCCGAATCGCGGCATCGTATGGGTGAACATATTGTGCGAACCGCCATAGATTGAACCGGACGATACGATGTGATGTCCCGCGTCAAGAATTGTGGCGACTGCCAGGTGTAGCGCCGCCTGGCCGCTCGCGGTACACACCGCGCCGACACCCCCTTCCAGGCTCGCGATACGCTCTTCCAGCACGGCAGTCGTCGGATTGGAAATGCGCGAGTAGACATGGCCAGCGCGCTCCAGATTAAACAACGACGCGGCGTGATCGACGTCCTGAAAAACATATGAAGTGGTTTGATAGATAGGAACGGCCCGCGATCCGGTCACCGGGTCCGGGTGCTGGCCAGCGTGAAGGCTTAAAGTATCAAATCGCGGAGAATTAGGCTTTGCCATGCGGACATCCCATTTGATCCGCGCAACGTATACAGCCCTCAGTTATGCGTCCAGCAATCCGCACGGACTGTAACCACAGAGGATATTGAAAAAAATGAGCCGCCGGAGATCGGCGGCTCATAAAGGAAGGCATCATCGAATAGAACGCACCCGAGGCACGCGAGCGCACGTGAGGTACGCACGGACACTATCGCCCAACGGGTTAACAAAGTGTTTAACGGGACTGAGACGCCGCCAATCGATCGAAAACGGCCTCCACGACCGTCCCTACAATCCACCCATAACCATGGTGCTATTTCTTGAAGAGTGACTCTGCGTCTCCGCGCACGGCTTTCTTGGAATCGATCACTTCTCGGATATGGGCTATTTGGTCTTCGAGTTCAGAGATTCTGTTCTCCAACTCCTCAATCCCCATCGTTTCAAGCTTGAACGGTTCCGGTAGCTTGACTGTAAAGCCATCGAGATCATCCATACTCATGATCCTCTCCACTCTCAGCAGCGTTCTCCCTAGGGCGGTTTATCACTGGAAGCTGCCGACAGACAATGGTCTTGAGACCCTTGCATCCACTACAAATGTCATCCATATCAGTACAGTCGCGCTTTCATATTCTGCGCGACGATGCGCACGAATTTCCTTGTGCGACACGCCCAAAATAGACATGGTGCCGAAAATTTACCGCGGCCAACCGCGAAGGGAACCTTTACATGCCGCTGCCGTTAATGCCGAAAGCAACCGCTGTCTGGCTGGTTGACAACACGTCGCTCACATTTGACCAGATCGCTGAATTTTGTGGTCTGCATCCGCTTGAGGTGAAAGGCATTGCAGACGGCGAGGTCGCCATCGGCATCCAAGGGCGTGATCCCGTTCCAGACGGCGAACTGACCCGGGATGAAATTGAACGATGCCTTGCCGATCCCAAAATGCGCCTGAATATGGCGGCATCCGACGTGCCTCGGCCCCAAGCGCGAACCAGCGGCCCAAAGTACACGCCCGTGACCAAGCGCCAGGACCGCCCGAACGCGATTATGTGGCTGCTTCGCTATCATTCGGAACTATCGGACGCTCAAGTGTCCCGACTCGTTGGCACAACCAAACCGACCATCAATTCAGTGCGTGAACGGACCCACTGGAATATGGCGAACCTCAAACCAATCGATCCCGTGTCTCTTGGAATGTGTTCGCAAGTTGAGCTCGACGATGCCGTAACCAAAACCCACAACCGCCTGCGCTCGCGGGAACGCAAGGAAGCCCGTGAGCAAGCTCGTTCGAATCCCGGCGCCACTCCGATCGTAGACGCACCCCCGGCACCGGCGGTCGCGAAAATCATTTCATCTGCATCTGCCGCACCCCCGCCACTCGAGATCGTAACGCCATCACCGGTAACCAAACCTGATGCATCCGACCAAGGTAAAGGTCACAGCGTGGAGAGCGTTTTCGGCGCGACACCAGCGCCTGAACCTGTGGAACTCGAACCGACAGCCGCAGTCTTCGATACATCCGAACAATCTTCTTCGGATGAAGACGAAGATAAAGAGGGCGCGACTTAGAGCAGATCAGGTTTAAATGGAATCACTTTGTGGTCCCATTTAGGCGTGTGAATCTGCTCTACCAAATTGATATGAGAGCAAATGATTTGTTGAGTTGGAAACACTTCCGTTTCCAACTCAACAAAATTTACTCTAGCTCTCATCCGGTGTAGCCACTGGATCCCACGTCATGGGCATGACGTGGTTCAGGGAAAGCCGACCGCCGTCGGGATAAACCACCTGGCCGGTCATATAGCTCGCCGCATCACTCGCCAAAAACAGCACCACCTCAGCGACCTCGTCCGGCTGCCCCAGCCGACCCAAGGGTGTCCGTGACAGCATCCGGTTGTAAGAGTCCGGATCGCCGCTCAGATTCATCACTCCATCCGACATATCGGTCATGATGGTCCCCGGGCCCACGGCATTCACGCGGATGCCGTCCTCGGCAAGGGTCATAGCCAACATCCGCGTGAAGCCATTTATGGCCGATTTGGAAATGCTGTAGACCGGCTGGTCGGCGACTGCGACAACCGAAACGACGGAAGAGATATTGACGATGCTGCCCTTTGTCCCGGCGCGAACCATTTCCTTTGCCGCGGCCTGAGCCACGAAGAACGGACCTTTGACATTGACCCCGATAACACTGTCGAAATCGGCTTCGGTCACCGTGAGGACATCACCACCCAGATTTGTGCCGGCATTATTGACGCAGATATCAAGGCGGCCAAAAGTTGCCACCGTATCACCGATCAACTTCGCAGCCTGATCGGGCCTGCTGACATTGCAGGCCACGAATGCGGCCTCCCCGCCATCGGCCTCCAGTTGCTCAACCGCACGTCGCCCCAGTTCTTCATCGATTTCGCCGACCACAACCGACGCACCTTCGGCGACGAACTTGTGGGCGGTTGAGAGCCCGATTCCCCGTCCAGCGCCAGTGATGACAACAACCTTGCCTTTGAATCTCATCGCCGTGTCCATATTTTCAACCTACGCCCCCACGCGGATCGCGTGGTTCAGGGGCATGCGCCCGCCATCGACAACTATCGTCTGGCCCGTGATGTAACCGGAATCGTCGCTGGCCAGAAACACCGCGGTCCGGCCAACGTCGTCCGGAGTTCCAAGACGGTTGAGCGGCGTACGGGACATAACCTGGCGATGCCAGGCTTCCGTGTGCTGATGAACCTGCTCCGACATCTCGGTGTGGATTGTTCCCGGCGCGATGGCATTGACCCGAATTCCCTTATCGGCGAGCGCCAGTGCGAACACGCGAGTTGCCCCATCAACTCCCTGTTTCGTCACGCAGTAGACCGGCTGCTGCGGCACCGACAGTGTCCCCACGATTGAACCCATGTTGATGATACTGCCAGGTGTCCCGGCACGGACCATCTCACGCGCCACCGCCTGGGAGACAAAAAACACGCCTTTCAGGTTTACCCGCATGACGGCATCGAATTCAGCCTCGGTGACGTCGAAGAAATGCTGCCGGCGACTGACGCCAGCATTATTCAGGCAGATATCGATCCTGCCGAAAGCCTCGAGAGTCCCCGCGATCAATTTTCCGACGTCATCCTGATCGCCGACATCGCAGCGCAGAAAACGCACGTCTGCACCTTCGGCGCGAAGTGACTCTTCCGCAGCTTTCCCCAATTTCTCATCCATCTCAGCGAGCACAACTTTGGCACCTTCCATAGCGAACCGTTTGGCGCAGCCATAGCCGATGCCACGTCCACCACCGGTAACGATCGCGACTCTTCCTTCAAGCCTCACTGCTCACTTACTCCTTTGGACACGAAGGTTATGGCGTCCCTCGTCATCATCAATATTTTGCCTCGATCTCCCGCATCCGTCTGCACAGATAGGGGCGTCGCGCCTCTCCATCGTGCGCATCAGCATCCATCAATGCGCCGACGACTTCCCCGCCGAGGCGGTGGAGAAATTCCCGGTCATCCGTGTCGGGTCGTGGCGGTATACGGAGAACCGTGTCGTAACAATAGGTGTGAACAGGCTTGGGTGATGCGCATTGAGCTTTGAGTTCCGCAAGCGGGTCGCGCTCGCCCCGCACCGCCTGTCGGAGCATGCGCCTCTGAGTAGTCACCCCCTGATCCGTCGAACCCAAATGCTCAAGCGCGTGGATAGCGATGGGACGCTGCGAGACTTGCGCGTCCCAGTCGCCTGGCTCTCGTTGCATATCCTCGTAGCTACGGTGTCCGGTTTGCGCGAAGAAATCGATTTTATCGCTGCCGCATTCATCCTCACGGCCGACATCATTGGGATCAACTTCGTCGTTAAAATGGCGGTAGCCGAACATCCAGCAGTGTGCATCGTCCGCCGGGACGATCCATTTGGTGAGACTCACGCCTGTGAAGTACTTCACTTTGTCGGCCGTTTCCCACAATGCCGTCGTCTGCCCGACGTTGGGCAGCATCATGTGGTTGCCCTTGATCCATACCCGGTCATCGATGCGCCGGCTGGCGATGTACACCATGCCGTTTGGCACATCCGCAAAATCCAGGACAGGGACCGCGCCGTAAGATTCGGTGAGTTGAACATTGCTCATCTGTGTGTGGAGGAAGGTCGCGTGAACCGGGTCCATGACGTTGTCGTGGACCTGCAGCCAGTTGCAAGGATGCCAGATGGAAAAAGAGACCAGCCGGTTTCCTTCTGGTTCGACATAACTATCAAATATGGGAAAGGGCGGCACCTCGCTCGGCGGTCCGAGATAGGCGAACACAAGCCCTTCATACTCTCGGGCTGGATAAGCACCGTGCCTGAAGGAGGCCTTGAGCTTCGAGTTAGGCGGCTCTCCCGGTGTCTCGAGAATCGCCCCATCAACGTCGAACAGCCAACCGTGATAGCAGCAACGGATACCCCGCTCTGACACGATGCCATATTCAAGCGAGGTGCCCCTGTGGCTGCAATGCCGATGGACAACACCGACGCGGCCCGAGTGGTCGCGGAAAGCCACCAGATCCTCGCCCATGATCCGGATTGCCTTGGGAAGTTCTGTCAGCTCTTCCGCCAGACAGACCGGTTGCCAGAATTTCCTGAGCAACTCTCCCATCGGAGTCCCCGCACCGGTGTGCGTGAGTTCGGCATCCTCTTCCGGGACATCGGCTTTGTGATAACCCGCGTACGGGCGCTCAACGATGGAAGCTTGAAGGGTCGTACAAGCACTTGCTTCAAGCTTTGGGTGGCATAACGTGATTGAGGGCCAATCGCCCGCCTTCCACATAAATGGTCTGACCGGTGATGTAGCTGGAGTCATCGCTCGCCAGGAACAAGGCGGTGCCGGCAATGTCATCGGGTTGGCCCATGCGATGCAGAGGCGTACGCGACATCACGCGGGCGAGGGAGTCTTCATCCGCGAGGACAACCGCCGCCATGTCGGTCTCAATCGACCCGGGTCCAATGGCGTTGACCCGAACACCACGATGGGCGAGCCCGATCGCCATGGACTTGGTCAACCCATTGACGCCTGCCTTGGACGCGACATAGGCGGCCTGGTTACCGATAGCCACCAGTGCCGTGACTGACGCAATGTTGATGATGCTACCGGATCCCTTCTTCACCATCTCCCGCGCCGCTGCCTGACAGACAACAAACGTGCCCTTGAGATTTACGCCGATGACCCGATCCCATTCCGATTCCTCGGTTTCGAGGACGTCGGACCCCTCGATGGGAATAATACCGGCACAATTGAGACTAATATCGAGTCCGCCGTACGTATCGACGGCCGTCTGCACAAGCGCAGCCGCTTGGGCCGAATCGCTGATATCGCAGTGCGTGAACACAGCTTTTCCGCCATCGGCCTCGATTTCCGCTGCGACCTTTGTGCCACCTTCGTCATAGACATCGGCGGCGACAACTGCTGCACCTTCCGCGGCGAAGCGTTTCGCACAACCACGGCCGATACCCCGCCCCGCTCCCGTGACAATCGCAACTTTCCCCTCGAGTCTCATGGCTTGATCTCCCCTGGTCCTGCTGAGAACTTTTATCTTGCTACTCGTCGAATGGCAGGACGATGTTCTGGATCAACCGCCCGCCGTCAACAAAAATCGTATGCCCGGTGAGATAGCCTGCATCGTCACCCGCGAGAAACAGGACTGCATTGGCGATCTCCTCCGGTTCGGCCAGGCGGCCTAGCGGCGTCCGGGCCAAAACGCGTTTCATCACGCTGCCGCCGCTGTCGTACCCGAGTGCCGATTCCGAAAGTTCGGTCCGGACTGTTCCAGGACCCACAGCATTTACCCGAATGCCCTTGTCTGCCAGCGCAAGACCGATACTCCGTGTCATCTGGAAGACACCCGCCTTGGACACACAATAGCCGACCTGGTCGGGCATGCCCGCAAACGCGGTGATGGAGCAGATATTGACGACAGAACCCTTTGTGCCTGCTGCCACCATGTGGCGTGCCGCCGCCTGGGTCATCAGGAATACACCCCGCAAATTGACGCGCAGCACCTGGTCGAATGTCTCGATGTCGGTTTCAAGAAAATCATCGGTACGGATAATTCCAGCGTTGTTGACGAGAACGTCGACACTTCCGAACTTCTCGACCGCCTCCGTTACAAGGTTCTTTGCCTGATTTGGATCACCAACATCAACCTGCACGAACGCCACTCGATGTCCCGCATCGCTCAGGTCGTCTGCCGCATTCTGCCCAAGTTCAGCATCGATTTCACCGATCACGACGCTGGCGCCTTCCTCGGCAAATTTTTTGGCGGTTCCAATGCCGATTCCCCGGCCGCCTCCCGTAACGATCACCGTCTTGTCGCCGAATCTCACGTGTTCACCGCCCGCACCGCACAAGTCATGCCGGGCATCACGCGGCCGGCAATTCTTTGACAGGCATCACGTGATTCAGCGCCAGCCGGCCACCATCGGGGTAGATGATCTGCCCTGTCATGTATGACGATTCATCGCTCGCCAGGAAAACCACCGGTCCCGTCACGTCCTCGGGCTCACCAATGTAGCCGAGAGGGATACGTGAGAGAACGCGGCGGTACGCGGTTTCGTTCACCAAAACCGCTTCTGCAACGGCCGTCTTTATGGTGCCAGGGCCAATCGCGTTGACCCTAATTCCGTGCTTCGCCAGTGCCAGTGCCATGGCTTTCGTCAGCCCATGGATACCGTGTTTCGACGACACGTAAGCCGCCTGATCGGGGTTCGCCAGTGCCGACAACATGGAACCGGTATTGATGATACTGCCGGAGATGCCCTGATCCACCATGTGGCGGGCCGTGGCTTGGGCCACGCGGAAGGCACCGAAGACATTGATCTCCATGATACGGCGAAACTCATCCTCGCTGGTTCCGAGGAAATCCGTGCCCGGACCGATGATGCCAGCATTGTTGAACAGGATGTCAATCCCACCGCATGCATCAACTGCTGCCGCAACGAAGTTGTTGACCTGACCGACGTCTGTCACATCGCATTCGATGAAAGTTGCCTTGCCGCCGGCTTGGGTCAGCTCTTCCGCTGCCGTCCGGCCTTCATCAAGGAGAATATCCCCGAGCACCACGGATGCTCCTTCGGCAACGAACCGCTGGGCACAGGCAAGGCCGATACCCCGCCCGCCGCCAGTGATCAGTGCACGTTTTCCTTCAAGCCGCATAACGCCTCCTTTCAAAACCAATTTTCCGCGAACTCGGTGACTTAAGCCACGGCGCTGCCATCGACCAACTGAAGATATTGCTCAGAATCCATATGTCACGAGAACGCACTTCACTGCGCGTATCCGATTCCCTGGAGCGCTTCTTCGATTTCACCGAGAATGGCTGGATCGTCGATCGTCGCGGGCAGACGATATTCTTCGCTGTCCGCGATCTTACGCATGGTGCCTCTGAGGATTTTTCCCGATCGTGTTTTAGGTAGACGATCGACCACCGTTGCCTGCCTGAACGACGCGACAGGTCCGATGCGGTCACGCACGAGTTGAACGATCTCGACAATAATCTCTTCGTGCGGACGATTGACGCCAGCCTTCAATACGACGAAGCCGATCGGCACTTGTCCCTTGAGCTGGTCATGAACCCCGATCACGGCGCACTCGGCAACATCCTGATGGCTCGCCAAGACTTCTTCCATGCCGCCAGTCGAGAGCCGATGGCCCGCAACGTTGATGATGTCATCGGTACGACTCATGACGTAGAGGTAGCCGTCTTCATCCTTGTAGCCTGCGTCTCCGGTCTTGTAGTACCCCGGAAAGTCCTCCAGGTACGACGAGAGGTACCCTTCGTCATTGTTCCACAGCGTGGGCAGGCATCCTGGCGGCATCGGCAGCTTGATGACGATTGCTCCCGTCTCGCCCGTGGCAACCTCTTTGATGTTGTCGTCGACGATTTTCACGACATAGCCGGGGGCGGGTTTTGACACAGAACCATGCTTCACCGGTAGCAATCCGAGGCCGGAATAATTTCCACCGATCACCCAGCCAGTTTCGGTTTGCCACCAATGATCGATAACCGGCACGCCGAGTTGGCTCTCCGCCCACTCGAGCGTATCCGGGTCGGAACGTTCTCCCGCCAAAAATAGTGTCCGGAAAGAACTGAGGTCGTACTGTTGGATCAACTTGCCGTCCGGGTCATCCCGCTTGATCGCTCTGAAGGCGGTGGGCGCCGTGAACAGCACCGAGCACTTGTGCTCAGCGATGATGCGCCAAAACACGCCAGCGTCGGGCGTCCCCACGGGCTTGCCTTCAAAAAGAATGGACGCGCAGCCATGGGTCAATGGACCATAAACGATGTAGGAATGGCCAACCGCCCAACCCAAATCGGATGCGGCCCAATACACCTCTCCAGGCTTGACGCCATAGACGTTGGGCATGCTCCACGCCATCGCTACGAGATGCCCACCGTTGTCGCGCACCACGCCCTTGGGAACGCCTGTCGTGCCCGAGGTGTAAAGGATGTAAAGCGGATCGGTCGCCAGAACCGGCACGCAATCCACCGGCTGGGCGCCCGCCATCGCTTCCTGCCAATCGACGTCACGCCCCGGCACAAGATCAGCTTTGTGCTGTTCGCGTTGCAGGATGACGCACGTCTCAGGCTTGTGCTGGGCGCGCTCAATGGCGCCATCCACCATCGGTTTGTATTCGACAATCCGGCCGGGCTCGATGCCGCAACTCGTGGCAACAATCATCTTCGGCTTGGCATCGTCGATCCGCGTCGCCAGTTCGTTGGCCGCAAATCCGCCGAATACCACCGAGTGGACCGCCCCGATACGCGCGCAAGCCAACATGGCAATCGCAGCCTGCGGCACCATCGACATATAGATGATGACGCGATCGCCTTTCTCAATACCGTGTTGGCGAAGGACACCGGCAAACTGGGCGACTTGGTCCCGCAGCTCGGCGTACGTGAAAGTCTTCTTCGAGTCAGTAATCGGGCTGTCGTAGATCAACGCCGGCTGATCACCGAGGCCGTTCTCGACATGCCTGTCCAGGCAGTTGTAGCAAGTATTCGTCTCGCCACCGACGAACCAACGGTAAAAAGGCTTGTTCGAAGAATCGAGGACAGTGTCCCATTTTTTGTACCAATGGATTGCCTCTGCTGCCTCGGCCCAAAATCCCTCGGGATCGGACTGCCAACCGGCATAGACCTCATCGTACCCGCTCGTCATTACTCGATCTCCTTTGCTCGACAGATACGTCGCGTTCGAAAGGATGCGCATTCAGGCATGCAGAGTCGATAGGGCGACACGAATAGTCGGCACTGGTACATGCGCGAATTGCAGACAACCTTTTATGCTGTGTTCGGACTCACTCCTCAACATTCTCACGCCGGAATACAGTTCCCTTGACTCCTCCCGTCTCCGACATCTGGTTTTACGTCATCGCCATCCCGGCAGTCATTCTCGTTGGAATTTCGAAGGGCGGTTTCGGTGGCGGTATCGGATCGGTCGCCGTTCCTATCCTGTCCCTGGTCATGCCGCCCCTACAGGCGGCGGGGATCATGTTGCCCATCCTCTGCTTTATGGACCTGTTCGGTCTTTGGGCCTATCGCAAGCACTGGGATCGCCGTCAAATGCGTTTTTTGGCTCCAGCCATGCTCGCCGGACTCGCAATCGGTACGGCCATGGCAGGATTCGTGAGTGATCGTGCCATCCGGCTGATCGTCGGGTCGATCGCTATCCTGTTCGCGGCCGATTTCTGGTTCAGCCAACGAAACAACCGCCCCCCCGCACGAACAAACATCCTGAAGGGCTCACTCTGGGCGACGATCTCGGGCTTCACGAGCTTCATCAGCCTGGCGGGCGGGCCGCCGCTGCAGATGTATCTCCTTCCGCTGCGGATGGATAAGACAGTCTTCGTCGGAACAACGGTCGTCTTTTTCGCCATTAGCAACGTCGCCAAAATCCCCCCGTACGCTTGGCTCGGCCAGCTCGCGCCCATCAATTTGATGACTTCCCTGATCCTGCTGCCGATCGCAGCAGGTGGCATGATTCTTGGCATCTGGATGCACGACAAGGTCAATCCGATACTGTTTTACAACGTGTGTTACCTGTTCCTGGCGGCCGCCGGCGTGAAACTGCTCTACGACGGGTCGGGTCTTGGCGCATTGATCGGCTGATCCCCGATGGCCTAAGACTCAGGCAAACTCGCGAGGATCGTATTTCAGGAAGCGACGCCATGAATCGAATGACAATTTACGAAACGGATCTGAACCAAACCGCTGCTAATTATCAGCCATTATCCCCATTGACCTTCATCGAACGTAGCGCCGCGGTCTATCCGGAGCGGCTCGCGGTCATCCACGGTGAAACACGACGCACCTGGGCACAGACTTTCGCCCGGTGCCGTCGCCTCGCGTCGGCCCTGTCAAAGCACGGCATAGGCGAGGGTGACACGGTGGCCGTCATGGGCGCCAATACGCCCGAGCTTTACGAATGTCATTTTGGGGTACCCGTGCTCGGTGCGGTGCTCAACGCGTTGAATGTCCGGCTCGATGCGGAGACCATCGCGTTCATTCTTGATCACGGCGAAGCCAAGGTTTTGATCACCGACACCGAATTCTCGGACACCGTCAAGCAGGCTCTCGCGACGTCCAACGTAAATCCCGTCGTCATCGACATTGTAGATACGCTGTCAGAAACAGACGGGGAGCGACTGGGAGAGCTCGACTACGAGGCACTTCTCGAAACGGGCAAAGAGGATTTCGAGTGGCGATTGCCGACAGACGAGTGGCAGGCGATCTCGCTCAACTACACCTCGGGGACAACCGGTGATCCGAAGGGCGTCGTCTATCACCATCGTGGCGCATATCTGAATGCCGTCGGCAACGTGATGTCATGGTCGATGCCCCAGCATCCGGTCTACCTGTGGACTCTTCCGATGTTCCACTGCAATGGCTGGTGCTTTCCCTGGACCCTTGCCGCGCTCGCAGGCACGAGCGTCTGTCTGCGCAAAGTGACCGCAGCCAACATCTATGCGGCCATTGCCGATGACGGTGTTACCCATCTTTGCGGTGCACCAATCGTGATGAATTTTATCGTCAACGCCACCGAAAGCGAGCGGCGCCCCTTCAATCACAAGGTCGACATGATGACAGCCGCCGCGCCGCCGCCGGCCGCACTCCTGGAAGCCATGCAACGGCAAGGTTTCGACGTCACCCACGTCTACGGCCTGACCGAAACCTATGGACCGGCCGTTGTATGCGCCTGGCACGAGGAATGGGGCGCCCTCGACATCGAGGCGCAGGCCGAGCGGAAATCCCGACAGGGGGTACGCTATCCGGTACTGCAGGGCCTCTCGGTGAGAGATCCCGACACCATGGAACAAGTGCCCGCGGACGGCGAAACATTGGGCGAGGTGATGTTCCAAGGCAACATTGTCATGAAGGGATACCTCAAGAATGCGAAAGCGACATCGCAGTCCTTGTCAGGAGATTGGTTCCACTCAGGTGACCTCGGTGTTTTGCATGCCGACGGCTACATCCAGCTCAAAGACCGTTCGAAGGACATCATCATCTCCGGCGGCGAAAATATTTCTTCCATCGAGGTTGAAGATGCCATTTTCCGCCATCCTGCGGTGATGAACGTCGCGGTCGTCGCCAAGCCCGACGACAAATGGGGCGAAACCCCATGTGCTTTCATTGAATTGAAAGAGGGAAACGACGACGTAACGGCAGACGACATCATCACGTTCTGCCGGGACAATCTCGCCAATTATAAGTGTCCACGGTTCATCGTCTTCAGTGATCTACCGAAAACCTCAACCGGAAAGATTCAGAAATTCGTCCTCCGCGATAACGCGAAGTCAATTTAGCCTGAATTTGGCGGCCTCATGTTGCCGCCCTCCCGCCGAAACGGGGAAGCCACGCCTCTTAGTTTGGCGCGTCCAACTCTGCGATCTCGTCCTTGATGCGGAGTTTCTGTCGTTTGAGAACCGACAAGCCCGACGCGTCGGGCTTGGGACGCTGATTTTCTTCCTTGATGGCTTCCTCAAGGTCATGATGCGTTTGCCGTAGCGAATCTGCGTGTGCATCGGCATTCATATGGCAAGTCCTCCTAACGTTACCTGGTAGGCAACATTTAAGCACAGCTAGAAACTGGCGTCAGCGTCATCACGACCATCAAAACAATCAGGTTTCGAATCGGGACAGAATCGCGATTTTTTGGGCAGAAATGGTCGGAAATACGGCGGAGAGCAGGGAAGAGACCTCCGACCGTTCCTGCGCGGATGATTTGGTTTTCAGGAGCGAGAGGTATTGCGCGAGGTTTTCGGCCGCATCCATTGCCGCAGCCTCTGGCTGGGTGTTCGGATTCCGTCTCCTCGGCATTGAGCTGGCCAGAAACAGTTGTTCCGCGTGTTCGGCATCGAGTTCCGCCCGCTTAACCGTTGAGCGCACGATCTCGGAATGATCCACGGGAATTGAGCCAATCCCCTCTTTCAATCGATTGCGTAGCGTCCGCAGCGGTATGATGACGTTATCCCGCCATATAGCGACCCGGTCCAGGAACTCCCTCAATTCAGACCGCGTGAGGCGACCACAGCCTTGCTGTGCGGCCCAAAGACAATAGAGGACGACATTGATATCTGCGCCCTGCCGCTCCTGGAGCGCCAGGCACGCCTCAGCAACACCCTCTTCGGCATAAACGTGAATTGAAAAATTCCAAAACGGATTGTCCGAAAATGACAAGACCTTGGCCCTCAACGCAGGATTTCGATCCCTGGTTCCACAGAAACAGCGATCGTTTCCCAAACTCTGCTATTCTAGCCGGGAATTCAGTCTCCTGGTCTGATGGAGTGGATATGGACGACCGGGATCAC